>Ga0194126_10002298_pt1 | contig 31119 bp, 31 predicted proteins | sample TA2KigC150mmetaG_FD_148641 | JGI IMG/M metagenome (GOLD analysis project Ga0194126, IMG submission 148641) | Freshwater microbial communities from Lake Tanganyika, Tanzania - TA2015035 Kigoma Deep Cast 150m | ecosystem: Environmental > Aquatic > Freshwater > Lake | place: Tanzania: Lake... | reverse complement strand
GCCGCTCAAGAGATAGGCCTGGATAAAACATTTTGAGTTGTTGGCCTTTGGCCTGTTGCCCCATCATCGAAGGTTCCCTCTCTGGTCTAGGAAGATGGGCTATTTTACCACAATAACCAATAATTACTAGCAGTTAATTAACTTTTTTCCGGACCTTAAAATGATTTTGGCCATGAAAAACAACCAGCCCCAGGCCGATTTGGGCAACAGCCCGTCCCGCTTGGGAACCAGCATGGCCATCTCCCAAGGCTCTGCTCACCCCTCCCGGCTTGCCATAAACTCTTGTCGGTCTTCTCCGCCGTATAAGTCCGCGTCTGCATCTTGAATCGCCTTTGCTTCAGGAGATACCACCATTTTCGCAGATCGAGGTTTGGCGTCGCGGGGAACCTTCGCCATGGTCTCTGTAGCGGCAACCTCACCTCCTATGGAAGCTAACACACGGTATACTTGTTCAATTTCCGCCACCAATTCCTTGGGAGTTAATTCAGTCATTGAGGCATGGGACATAACTATCTGGGCGGTTAATTTGAGGATTTCGCTGGCCATGGGGATTATTCCTTTTTAGTTATAGGGATTAAGTGCGGCAAGTATGCTAACATTTACATTAGCTTGTCAAGTATTTTGGCATTAAGGGCAGAGTCGGCTGCGCCCATCAGGGAACGGGGAGTTGTCAAACCAGCTTCGCGAGTCCTTAAGCTAGACGCCAGCAGAGCACGGCCATTCCCAAGGCCATGGCCGCCCCATAGGGAATGGTGGTTCGCTGGCGGGACGTAGGCGGCGGGGGTTTGGGGTCGAAAGGGCGGCAGAGCAGCCAGTTCAGGAGGAAATTCCATCCCTCCCGAATCCCGGACAGGAGGCGCCCCTGCCACAGCAATACCACCAGGATGATCAGCCCCCCACAGAGTCCCATATAGACAAAGAGGGAAAAGGCGCGCCGCAGTCCCAGCCAGGCGCCCAGGGCCGCGCTGGCCTTGACATCGCCGGCCCCCATGCCCCCCAGCAGATATGGCCCCAGCAGCAGGATAAACCCCAGCCCCAATCCCGCCCATCCATCCAGAAGGCCTGGGAGACCGTGATAGCCGAATTGAAAACCCAACCCCCCCAGGGCGCCGCCAAAGGTCAGGTAATTGGGAATTCGCCGGGTCTTGAGGTCACAGCCGGCCATCCCCAGGCTGAGGAGGAGCGGGAGGATCAGGTCAGGGTGGGCTTTGACCCAGGGGCCCACGTTAGACAACCAGTCGGACAACTTCGCCTCCGGAGCGGATTCTGTTCCTGTCTCCTCTAATTCTCGGAATTTTATTCAATAAAGGTTAATTTCCCCGGGGTGGAGAAGCACCGGGGCTCTCGAGGCGACCTGGAGGCATAATTTTTTACCGGAAAACCATCTTAATAGAGGTTTAAGACAGTACTTTTCTTGACATTGATGATAAAATCCTTAATTATCTATGAGGGTCAAACGGGGCGGGTTTGACTTAAAGCTCTAAATTCAAGGAGAGACAATATGCGCAACACCCGTAAATATGTCATTTTTACCGTAGTGGCGGCTCTCTGCCTGTTCATGGCAATGCCGGTCCTGGCCCAGCCCAAGGGCGGCGCCCTGATGACGATGGATGCCTTCACCCCCATAGCCCAGGGCTATGATTTCGTCCGGGAAGGCAAATATGACGCCGCCAAAAGTGAATTTGCCAAGGCGATGAAAGCCGATCCTAACAACCCCTTTGCCTTTAACAACAATGCGGTTTTGCTTGAGCGGGAAGGCAAACTGAACGACGCTATGGCCCTCCTGAATAGGGCCAGCAAGGAAGCCGATGCGTATTTGGACAAGGTAACGCAAACCTGCTTTGCCGGCGGAGGCTGTCTGGCGGTTAAACCTCTGCGCGAGTTAGGCGAAAAGAGCTCCATTGCTCCGATCATCCAGGAGAATATCCAGAAACTCCAGGCCAAGATTGCCGCAACCGGCACTGCGCCGCCTCCAGGAACTCCCCCGCCGATGGTGCCACCGAAAAAGACTATTAAGTAACCTTGGGGGCCTTCTGGCCCCCACCGCCCCGTTTTTCTTTTTAAGTGGCGCTGTTGGATGATGAGTATGGAAACCAAGCAGCTTAACCTCAGCTAATCTCATTTCGGGGGCCAGGGGTCGTAAGACCCTCCTGGCCCTTTCACCTTTCCCGGCGTCGGATTTCCTCAAGGTTTCAGAAGTCATGGAGACATTTTCCGGTCGTTTGGCGGGCAAAATCTCCCTAAGGGCAGAGAGCCGGGGGGCGCGCCGTCATTTGCCGGTACGACCTGCACAAGGGCAGGACCCGGCGTGACTAGGAATGGAACAGCAGACTCTGCAGGTCCTGGAGGCTTTGCCGGGCCTGGCGCAGGGTCTGCATGATCCCGGGAGGCTGGGGCACCCGGTCGGGCAGGTAGATCAGAGGATCGGCCGCAGCCGGCCCCGGCGAGGACTGCAAGGTTAACTTGAGATCGGCCAGTTCCCGGACCAGGAAGAGGAAAGCCCCTGCCAGGGGTCCCCCGTGGCCGGCGCTGACTTTATCCCAGGTAAGAGGCGCCTGAGTGAAGAGAGATAATGACGGGCGCGGGGTCGGCGACAAGGTCGCCTCGCCCTCGGCCTGGCGGGTGAGAGCCTGGGTTAGAGGTAGCCTTGCAAGCTTGGTCTTTTTGCCGGCAAACTGTTTCTTTTTCGCCATATTTCCAGAAATTCAAGACAGAGTTTTGAATGATCCAAGGACCCGGGACACCTGGGCTCGTAATCGAAAATCGCCTTCTGAGCTATCTGGGCCTGGTTCAAGGCCTCATTTTTCATAATTATCGTTGTAAAGGTTTTTTCCCGATAAGGTTTTAACTGCTCCAGGATGTATTCGTTGGTGATGCTGTTACGCTTATCGAACATGGTGAGCAGAATTCGGAACAGATCTTCCTGGAACAGATCCTCCATGGACACGTTCTTCACGGTCTCTACAGTGTTGAGCAGGTCGGCCAGGCCATCCAGGGAATAGCGGGATATCTGGCAGGGAATGATGATAAAATCGCACGCATACAGGGAATTAGTGGTCAGAACCCCCAAAGAGGGGGGGCAGTCGATGAGGACAAAGTCGTAATCAACATCCTTGAGCGCATCGGCCAGAATCGCTTCCCGGAAGACCCGGGTATAGACCTGCTCCGCCGCCCGGGCCAGATGGATGTGGGCCGGGGCAATATCCAGCCCCAGGATGTAGGTGGACATCGCCACCTCGCTGATGCGTTTCTTGGGAACCAGGAGGATATCCGACATGGAACCGGCGATGGCGTCGGGCTCGATACCGATGCCAATGCTCGTGTGGCCCTGGGGGTCCAGGTCGACAATAAGGGTGCGGTATCCCTGATAGGCCAGAGCGGCCCCAAGGTTAAGGGTGGTGGTGGTTTTCCCCGTACCGCCCTTCTGGTTGATGATCGCTACGATGTGGGACACGATGAGCACTCAGGCCGGTTGCCGCGGCACTTTTTGATAATTTTTTGTATGATAAAGTATGGGCGAAACCGCGTCAAGGATTATCTGGCCGGGGTTGCCGGAACAATTTCCGCACCAACTTTTTCGCGAAATGGCACAACTCATGCTATAATATTATAGTCACTTTGAATTTTGTTAAAGTTTTATAGAGAATAGTTCATGACCCCCCCTCTGGAAAGAAGACGGTTTAGCCGGATTACGGTTACCCTCCCGGTGGCCTATCATAGCCGCCTTCCCGATACCGACGAGCCTTTCCAGGGCCAAGGCGTTCTTCGGGATATCAGCCTGGGCGGCACCTATATCCACGTAAATCCAGACGCTTCCTTCCAACCGGGGCAGATCCTCTCCCTTACCGTTTCCGCGCCCCTGCCCTATCTGGAAGACACCGACATTTCCCACCTTCAGGCTACCGGCGAGGTAATTCGCTTTGATCCCCCGACGCCCAACCGCCCCCAGGCCGGGGTGGCCCTGAACTTCCTGGGAGGGTTAACCTTTTGTACCACCCCAGCCCAGCAAATGTTTTAAATCTTGAACTTGATAAACCCGCTTTCGCCTGAAATTTAATCTCCCCAAACCAGAGCAATTAACTATATAACAAGAGCCGGGACTCGGAAAATTGGCATTTTTCTCCTGGTTAAACATTTTTCTCCATGTCTTGCTGCCGTAAAGTAGCCATCGCTTTGAGCGGCGGGGTGGACAGCGCCGTGGCCGCCGCCCTCTTGCAGCGCCGGGGCTTAAACCTCCAGGGCGTCCACCTGCGCCTGTCTCCCCTGGCGGCGCCGCCAGACCGGGTTGAAGCCCTGGCCCACTACCTGGAAATTCCCCTAACGGTGCTCGACCTGCAACCGGAATTCGCCCGGGAGGTGCTGGATTATTTTGGGTCGGAGTACGCCCGGGGCCGCACCCCCAACCCCTGCGTGCGCTGCAACGCGGCCATCAAGTTCGGCCACCTGTGGGAGTACCTCAAAAAAAGCGGGGTCACCCACCTGGCCACCGGCCACTACGCCCGGCGAAACCTGGACGACCACGACGCCCCGGGCCTGTTCCGGGGAGTGGACCGCCGCAAGGATCAGTCGTATTTTCTCAGCCGCCTGCCTCTCAGCCTGCTGCCAAACCTCCTCTTCCCCCTGGGGCAGATGACCAAAGAGGAGGTGCGGCGCATCTCTCGCGCGGCGGGATTACCGGTCCGGGAAGACCAGCGGGAGAGCATGGAGTTGTGCTTCATCCCGGCAGGCGGCTATCAGGATTTCCTCAAGGCCCGGCGGGGCATCGAAGGGTCTCCCGGCGATTTCGTGGACCCCCGGGGGCGCCTCCTGGGCCGGCATCGCGGGGTGGAAAACTATACCGTGGGACAGCGCCGGGGGCTGGGGATTCCTGCCCGGGAGCCCTTCTACGTCATCGAGATCCAACCGGAAAGCAACCGGGTGGTGCTGGGACACCGGGAGGAACTGCTCTCCCCGGGGCTCACGGCCTCCCGGTTGAACTGGCTCATCCACCCCCCGGCCGGCGAGATCGAGGCCGTGGCGGTAATCCGCTACCGCCATCCCGGGGTGCGGGCCCGGATTACCCCCCGGGGCGACGGCTCGGTGCAGGTCGCCTTTGAAACGCCCCAGTCCGCGGTGGCCCCGGGCCAGGCCGTGGCCTTCTACGACGGCGACCGGGTCCTGGGGGGCGGCTGGATCGAGGCACGGATAAAGTAGCCAGTAGTCAGTGGTCAGGAAAAAATGTCGGGTGGGCACTGCCCGCCGTCCTCATTATTCCTGCCTTGCATGGTTTTGGAGTGCGCCGCAGGCTCAGGCGCGATTGTTTTAGCAATAAGTTTTGTTAAAATTCGAGACCTTGCCTTCAAAAAGTGTGATGGTGATTGATAGCGAGGCAAAAAAGTTTTCGCGACCTTTATTGCTTTTTCCCAAGTTTCAGCAAAAATTGGCGAGTTTGATTCTTGCCGCCGAAGCCATGGAAAATGACCACCGAAAACCGAAAACCGAAAACCGAAAATCGTCTCTTCCACATCATCACCTTCGGTTGCAAGGTGAACCAGTGTGACACGGCCGGGATGGCGCGGGAGCTCACGGCCCGGGGGTGGAGCCTTGCTGCCCCGGGGGCGCCTCCGGCCCTGGTGCTGGTGAACACCTGCACTGTCACCGCCCGGGCCGATCAGCAGGCCCGCCAGGCTATCCGCCGCCTGGCCCGGGAGCATCCGGGGATGCCCATCTGGGTCACCGGCTGCTATGCCCAGCGGGCCCCGGCGGAGGTGGCGGCCCTGCCGGGGGTGCAGGCGGTTTTCGGCAACCAGGAAAAGGGGCGCCTGGGCCAAATACTGAGTGATTATTACGGCCAGATGGCGGTGGCAGCCGATTCTCCCTCCCCCTTGATGGGGGAGGGTTGGGGTGGGGGTGAAAATATTAATCCCCCTCCCCTCAGCCCCCGCCCACCAGGGGAGGGGGAGGAAGTAATTTCCGAAAAGAGGTCGCTGAAAGTGGGAGAGCCGGTTAAGGGGCTGCGGCGTTTGGTCGGAACCTTCTCAGCATCTCCCCTCTTCCAACCCTGGGAAGTCCACCAAACTCCTGGCCACACCCGGGCCTGGCTCAAGATTCAGGAGGGCTGCAGCCACCTTTGCCGCTACTGCATCGTGCCCCGGGTCAGGGGCCCCCGCCGCAGCCTGAACCCTGCCGCGGTGCTGGCGGCCTTTCGTAAGCTGGCCGGCCTGGGCTACCGGGAGGTGGTCCTCACCGGAGTGGACCTGGGCCAGTACGGGCTGGATCACACCCCGCCCTCTAGCCTGGCTAGGCTGGTTCGCCGTCTTATGAAAAAAACCTGGCCATTTCGGGTCCGCCTCAGTTCCCTGGAGCCCCAGATGGTGACCGCGGAACTGCTTGATGAACTGGCGGCCTGGCCGGATTTCTGCCCCCACTTCCATTTACCGCTCCAGAGCGGCGCCGCCCCGGTGCTGGCGGCCATGGGCCGGCCTTACGGCCCGGGGGAGGTTCGGGACCTGGTCCAGGAGATCACCCGGCGCTTTCCCGACCCGGGCCTGGGCCTGGACGTCCTGGTGGGGTTTCCCGGCGAAAGCTTGGCTGACTTCGAAGCCACCCGGACCCTGGTAGCCGAACTCCCCGTGACCTATCTCCACGTCTTCCCGTATTCGCCCCGGCCCGGCACCCCCGCGGCCGATTTACCTCCCTTGCCGGGCAACGTTGTGCAAGCGCGAGCCCGGATCATGCGGGAGTTAGGCCAGGCAAAAAAAATGCAGTTTCTTGAGGCCCAGATCGGCCAGGTCCGGGAAGTCCTGGTGGAAGGGGTGGAGGCGCGGCCGGGGTGGCTTACGGGCTTAAGCGGCCACTACCTGCGAGTGACCTTCCCCGGCCCGCCCGCCTGGCGCAACCGCCTTGTTAAAGTGCGGCTACTGACGCGGCAGGGGGAAGCGCTGGTGGGGGAAGCCGTGGATGAGCCTTGATAACCATTGCTTCTGCTTTCCAAGTTCTGTTAGCTATATATGATAGGCATATCAATATATTACTTATCAAGTCACAGATCGCGCATATATAGCAGTATCTCGCCACTATACGCCCTTATCATCAGACTCGGAAAAATGGACGATATGATCTGAATAGCGAAATCAACCTTTGTGGGGGGATTTCCAGAACCCTTTTGGGTCCCATGATATTATGCCTGGAGGGAGAGGTTGCCTGAACAAGTTTTGACCATTACATATAAGCTAATGGTGCGTAGGACGCACCCTACGGCATACTTTTCGGGGCAGTAATTATGGCGGGCAGTGCCCGCCCTACATGGAGCACAACCGCCGGCGCGGCTGTTCCACAGAAAACGGAAAACGGAAAACGGAAAACTTTTTGAAGCAGAGGTTTTAAGCCCTTACCCCCCCGTACTTCAGAATCTCCGCCTCCAAGGCCCGGATGCGGTCCCGCAAGGTCGCGGCCCGCTCGAACTCCTGCTTCTTCGCCGCGGCCTGCATTTCTTTCTTCAGGCGCCGGATGACCGCCTCCGGCCTTTCGATCAGGTAGGGCGCCTGCTCCTCCGCGGCCAGGGGCACGGTGACATAGTCGGCCTCGTACACCGAAGCCAGGACGTCTTTGATCCGGCTCCGGATGGTTTCCGGGGTGATGCCGTGATTCTGGTTGTAAATCTCCTGGACGCCCCGACGCCGGTTGGTTTCTTCTAACGCCGCGGCCATGGATGGGGTCACGCGGTCGGCGTAAAGCAGGACCTGGCCGTTGACGTGCCGGGCGGCCCGGCCGCAGGTCTGGATGAGGGAGCGCGCCGAGCGCAGGAAGCCCTCCTTGTCCGCGTCCAGGATGGCCACCAGGGAGACCTCCGGCAGATCCAGCCCCTCCCGGAGGAGATTGATGCCGATGAGCACGTCGAAGATCCCCAGGCGCAAATCCCGGATGATCTCCATGCGCTCCAGGGTGGTAATGTCGGAGTGGAGGTACCGCACCTTGAGGCCCAAGTCCTGGTAGTGCTCCGTGAGGTCCTCGGACATGCGCTTGGTCAGGGTGGTGACCAGCACCCGCTCGCCTTTGGCCAGACGGGCCCGGATCTCCCCCAGGAGATCGTCCACCTGGTTGGCCGCGGGTTTGATCGTGATCCGGGGGTCCATGAGACCGGTGGGACGCACGATCTGCTCCACGATCCGGCCTTCAGCCTGCTTTACTTCGTAGGGGCCGGGGGTGGCGGAGACATAGATGATCTGCCGCACCCGGGCCTCAAATTCCTCAAAGCACAGGGGGCGGTTGTCCAGGGCCGAGGGCAGGCGGAAGCCGTAGTCCACCAGGGTCTGCTTGCGGGACCGGTCGCCCCGGAACATCCCCCCGAGTTGGGGAATGGTGATGTGGGACTCGTCGATGACCACCAGGGACTCCCGGGCCAGGTAATCCAGCAGGGTAGGGGGGGGCTCCCCCGGGGCCCGGCCCGTGAGGTGCCGGGAATAGTTTTCGATGCCGTGGCAGTAGCCCAACTCCTTCATCATCTCCAGGTCGAAGCGGGTGCGCTCCTCCAGGCGCTGGGCCTCCAGGAGCTTCCCCTGCTCTCTGAACCCTTTGATTCGCTCGTTCAACTCCGCTTCGATGGCGGCCATGGCCTGGCGGCGCACCAGGTCCGAGGTGACGTAGTGCGAGGCGGGGTAAACCGTCACGCGCTTGAGCTGCCGCCGCGTCTGGCCCCGCAGGGGGTCGATCTCCCGGATGGCCTCCACCGTGTCGCCCCAAAACTCCACCCGGATGGCCCGGTCCTCTTCGTAGGCCGGGAAGATCTCCACCCGGTCGCCCCGCACCCGGAAGGTTCCCCGGTGAAAATCGAGGTCGTTGCGCTCGTACAACATCTCCACCAGCTTGCTTAAAACCTCCCGGCGGTCCATAACTGCGCCTTCTTCCAGGTAGAGGAGCATGCCGTGGTAGGCCTCGGGGGAGCCCAAACCGTAGATGCAGGACACGGAGGCCACGATGATCACATCGTGGCGGTCGAGAAGAGAGCGCGTGGCGGAGTGGCGCATCCGGTCAATGGCTTCGTTGATGGCGGAGTCTTTCTCAATGTAGAGATCGGCCTGAGGGACGTAGGCTTCCGGCTGATAATAATCGTAGTAACTGACGAAATACTCCACCGCGTTGTCCGGGAAGAACTCCTTAAACTCGCCGTAGAGCTGGGCCGCCAGGGTCTTGTTGGGGGCCAGGACCAGGGTGGGCCGGTTGAGCCGGGCCACGGCGTTGGCGATGGTAAAGGTCTTGCCGGATCCGGTGACCCCCAGCAATACCTGGTGGGGATGCCCGGCCCGCACCCCCGCCAACAACTCCCGGATGGCCTGGGGCTGGTCGCCCTTGGGCGTAAACGACGTGACTAAATGGAACTGATCGGGCATATAGGGTTATATCGGTATTCGGGATAGTAAAAATATAACATTTTTGCCGGCAAGAGCTAATACCGTGTTCCCTTTGAAATGAAACAAACCATCCAGATAACCTATTGATATCTCTCGTAGGGGCGGGTTTCAAACCCGCCCCTACAAAACGAACGCGGTATAAGGCCGGCGGCCAGAGTCTGGCCGCTCAATAACCGGGGGAGGGGCTAAGGGCTTTTTGTAAGGCCCTTTCCCCCTCCCCCGGACCTCTCCTCAAAATTCATAGGCCCCGGCCTTAAGCGACGAGCTTGTCGAACTCTTCTACGGTTACTGCCGGACAGGTGGTGAACGCGATGCCCGTTTGCTTGCTCAAGACCACGGAGGCTTTGATCGCCGCCTCGATGCCGGGCAGGGTGACCACGAAAACCAGATCAACCTCGCCCAATACGGCGTACATGGCCGTCACTGCGCCGCCCATTTGCTTGAGAAGATCCACGGTGGACTGGGTACGGGCCGGGCTCATGGCTTTGATAGCCTCGGCGGAATATTTGCCGAACATCAGGAATGTTGCCATAATAAACTCTCCTTTAAAGTTAATGTGGATGATTATCGGTCCGCCAATGAATTACTGCTTTTGTGGGTCAGGGCTCGTAAGATCCCGACCCACAAAAAGTTAAAGTAAATTTATTCTCAGCTTTTAACTCGCCAAATCGTCCCTTGCGGCGTATCTTCCAGCAAAATATCCAGGTCCAGCAGTTGTTTGCGGACGGCGTCAGCCCGGGCCCAGTCTTTGGTTTTCCGGGCCTGGGTGCGTTGGTCGATGAGGCGCTGGATTTCGTCCGGGGCGATTTTCAGGTCCGCGGCTTTCTGCCGCAGGGAGGCGAGCATGGCTTGGGGGTCTTCTTGCAGGAGGTTCAGCACCCGGCCCAGGTCCACCAGTTCATCGGCCATCTCCCGGAGGATGGTGAGGTAAGCCGGATCGTCGGAAGGGGCTTCCAGGAGGCGGTTGAGCAGGCGCACGGTCTCGAACAGATAGCCCAGGGCCTGGGCGGTATTGAGGTCGTCATCCAGGGCCGCGTCGAACCGGGCCCGCAGCGACCCGAACCGGTGAAATTCCTCCAGGGTCAGGTTGTCGGGATAGGTGTCGATGGGGTGTTGGGGTTTCAGGTCCGGGTATTGCCGGAGCCGGTCCTGGATCCGGGCCATGCAGGTATAGAGGCGCAGCAGGGCGGTCTCGGCTTCGGCCAGGGCCGCGTCCGAGAAATCCAGGGGGCTGCGGTAGTGGCAGTTGATGAGGAAGAACCGCACCACCTCCGCGGGAAATCGGGCTAAGACCTCCTTCACCGTGAAGAAATTCCCCAGGGACTTGGACATTTTTTCGGCGTTGATGGTGAGGAGGCCGTGGTGCAGCCAGAAGCGGGCGAAGGGTTTCCCCGTGGCCGCCTCGGACTGGGCCAGTTCGTTTTCATGGTGGGGGAAGACCAAGTCCTGGCCGCCGCCGTGCAGGTCGAAGGTCTCCCCCAGATACTGCATGCTCATGGCGGAGCACTCGATGTGCCAGCCCGGCCGCCCGGGGCCCCAGGGGCTGTCCCAGGCCGGTTCCCCGGGGTTGCTGGCCTTCCACAGGACGAAATCCAGGGGATCCTCTTTGTTGGGGTCCACCTCGATCCGCGCCCCGGCCTCCATGTCCTCCGGTTTCTGCCCCGAGAGCTTGCCGTATCCCGGGAAGCGGCGCACCCGGAAGAAGACATCGCCGCCGCCGCCGTCCTTACGGCCATAGGCAAAGCCCAGGTCCTCCAGGCGCCGGATGAGGTCGAGGATCTGGGGGATGTGCTCCGTGGCCTTGGGTTCGATCTGGGCCGGCGGCACTCCCAGGGCGGTCATGTCCTCCTGAAAGGAGGCGATGTAGCGTTCGGCCACCTCCTTCCAGGGCACCCCCATCTCCTGGGCCCGGCGCAGGATCTTGTCGTCGATGTCGGTAAAATTTCGGACCCAGGTGACCGTAAGACCCCGGCGCTCAAGATAGCGCACCAGGACCTCGAAAGCCACGCAGGAGCGGGCGTGGCCCAGGTGGCAGTCATCGTAAACCGTCACCCCGCAGGCGTAGAGACCCACTTTTCCGGGGGTGAGGGGCTTGAAGGTTTCTTTGCGTCTGCTTAATGTATTATAGAGTTCCATAGGAAAAAGGGGTTGACAGGGTCGGGAATTTAGGCGAATTCAATCCACAATCAAGCTGCCGGTCAAGGCAGCCAGCAGGGGGAACCAGATGTCCGAACTCATCAGCCAGGTTACCAAGAATGCCCGGGAAACGGTTTTCCTTTCCCTGTCCGAATTTAAAGGTCATCGCCTCATAGATATTCGGGTCCACGTGCCGGGAGACCAGGAAGGTGACTGGGTGCCCACCCGCAAAGGCGTGTCCCTGGCGGTGGGACTCTATCCAGCCTTCAAGCAGGCCCTGGCTCAACTGGAAGCCGCCCTGATTCAACAGGGGCTCCTGGACCCGGAAGACCTGGAATCTGCCGACTAAACCCTTAGGATTTTTAACTATACTTAATCCAGCGCCCCGATGCAACGAAAAGGACGGCGGGGTGAGTCCGGCGGTAGGCCGCGGCTCCATGCGGGCGTCTGCCCTGCCCCAGGTTGGTGGGCCTTACCCCGGGAACCGGTAACTCTTCAAGGGGGAAATTGCCCCTCGCCTTGCATCGGCTGACCCCGGCACTATCTTTAAGAAAAAAGGGCAAATTATCGAGGTCCTGACGTCAGGACCGCAAAGGAGACCATATGCCTTATGTCGTCAAAGATTTCGCTTTTTTGTTAGGCATGCCAGGATTCAGCGACACGCTGCTCAAAAATCATTTCACCCTCTACCAGGGCTACGTCAACAACACCAATAAAGTCATGGAGCTGCTGGCGGGCATGGTGAAAGAAGGCAAGGAGGGCACGCCCGAATTCGCCGAACTGAAACGCCGTCAGGGGTGGGAGTTCAACGGGATGCGGCTGCATGAACTCTACTTTGCGAACCTGGGGGGAGACGGGGATATGGCCAAGGCCCCCAGCCTCATGAAGAAAAAGCAGGAGCAGTTCGGATCGGTAGAAACCTGCGCCAAGGATTTCAAGGCCACCGCCAGCATGCGGGGCATCGGTTGGGTTATCCTGTACCAGGATATCGACAGCGGCCTCCTCTTTAACCAGTGGATCAACGAACACGATGGGGGGCACCCCGCCGGGTGTAATCCTATCCTGGTTCTGGACGTTTTTGAACACGCGTTCATCACCGATTACGGGCTGAAACGGGCCGACTACCTGGAGGCCTTCTTTAAAAACGTCAAGTGGAACGTGGTGGAAAAACGCCTGCGGTAAGGGGAAGAATTCCCGCCTTAACGAGGGGTCAGGGGCCGCGGGGCCCCTGGTCCTTGACCCCCAATTTCCTTTACAACGACCAGTTCTGCGGGTTACCCTCAGAGGGCCCGTCTGGCGGGCACTCCGGTAAACTCAGGAGAGACCGATGCGCCGTACCGGCTATGTTTTTACTCAACGCTACCTGTTGCATGATCCGGGCGCCTGGCATCCGGAACGCCCCGATCGCCTGAAGGCTATTCATCGCGCCCTGGAGGAGGGCGACCTCCTGGAATTGCTGGTGCTTCTTAAACCCGGCGACGCCCCGCTTAAATGGGTGGAGCGCCTGCATACCCCCGACTACGTCAAACGGTTCCAACAGGCCTGCGAGCAGGGCCGACAGACCTTTATGGCGGCCGACTGCGGCATCTGCCGGGACTCGTACCAGACGGCCCTGCTGGCCGTGGGCGGGGTGATGCTGGCGGTGGAGGCGGTCATGGGGGGCCAGGTGGACAACGCCTTCTGCGCCGTGCGGCCGCCGGGGCATCACGCCGAGCGGGACCGGGCCATGGGGTTCTGCTTTTTCAATAACGTGGCCCTGGGGGCGGTGTACGCCCTGGAGCACTTCGGCTTGGCGCGGGTGGCCATTATCGACTGGGACGTCCATCACGGCAACGGCACCCAGCACCTGTTCGAGGCGGACCCCCGGGTGTTCTACGTGTCGCTCCACGAGGACCCCCGGTACTGCTACCCCGGAACCGGTTACCGCCGGGAAGAGGGTAAGGGGCCGGGGCAAGGTTTCACCCTGAACCTGCCCTTTCCGCCCCACAGCAATGACCGCGACTACCTGACGGTTTTAGAAAAGGAAGCGCTGCCCCGGTTAACGCAATTTGCCCCGCAGTTCGTGTTTATTTCCGCAGGGTTCGACGCGCACGCCAACGACCCCCTGGCGCATATGAACCTGAGCCGGGAGGGGTATCGGGAAATGGGCCGGTTGTTGCTGGAATTGGCCCAGGAAACCGCCGGGGGCCGGCTCGTCACGGTGCTGGAAGGGGGCTATAACCTGGAAGTCCTGGAAGAGTGCGTCGAGGATCACGTCAGGCTGCTGCTGGGTATACCGTACGACCACTTTTAAAGGGCCGCGGGCTTGGCATATAGCCGCAAATAACTGTCGCCGTTCGCCTTCGGCGAAGGGTCTCGGGCTTTGCCGCGGCTTTTTTATCCTAACCTAATCCCCTCAGATGCCCCGGCGCCTTGCCGAAGTTTCAAGATGCCGTTTTCTTGTCCTCCGCCTCCGCCATTTGCCCCCCTGGGCTCAGGACGGCCGGCCTGAGGAGGCCGAGGCGCGGCCCTTCAGGTCACCGGCGGGGGCCTAAAGTTTTCCGCAGCGCGAAATCAGGGTTTTCTCACCGCGAGATTCAGGGAATGCCTAATACCCGTTGAAGTCTTTTCAAAATATAGTTGGCATCAGAAAAGCCAAACCCATTGCCGGATGAGGGATCATAAGGCTGGGTTTTCCGACTCCCAGGACGTATAGTCCTCACGGCGCGTTGCCTCAGAGGTTCGGCAGAAAGTCTCTGGAACGTCAAGCCATTGCCCGGGCCCTGGTGGGGCGTTGGGCGAAGCCCGGCTTGGGCGTGGTGGGTCATATCAGGATAGGCTAAGGGTTATTCCAACCGGAGAGGGTGGTAATCCATGGATCAGACGAAACCTTACGAGGGGGAACTGGCTGCCGGGGTCTACATCGCAGTCCCGCCAAAGGGCGAAAGCACGATCAATACCTGGATTACCCGGCTGATGTTGGTTACGCTGCAGGTAATTGTGGCCATCTCCATGTTCCAGTTGTTCCGGGATATGGTCTTTGCTCATGGCAGCGCCGCCAGTTCCAACATCTACCTGAGTATTTTGGGCTGCACCCTGGCGACCATTTGCGCCTACCTGATATTGTTGAAGTACCAGAAGCTCATCCAACAATTCGGCCAACAAAACGTCCAGTTGGGGGAGAGGCTCGGAGCCCGGACCTATGCCCTGGAAAAGGCCAATGAGGAAATGCGCCTGGAAATTGCCGAACGGGGGCGGGTGGAGAAGGCCTTGATGGAAAGTGAATCCCGGTTTCGCACGGTCATTCGGGAAGCCGCGCTCGGCATAGCCCTCATTGACCAGCACGGTCGCGTGATTGAAGGGAACCCGGCGCTTTTGGCCATGCTGGGTTATGCTTACGAAGAATTGCGGGGGATGGAGTTCACCCGGATCAACCATCCGGAGAATGCCGAATCGAGTTGGAAAAATTTTCAGAAGTTGCTCTCGGGAAAGCAGGACGTCTACCAGGTGGAAACCCGCTATATGCGCAAAGACGGCTGGAGCGGCTGGGGACGGCAATCCATTTCCCTGGTGCGGGAGGCGGGCGGAAAACCCCAATTTGCTATCGCCTTGTTCGAGGACATTACGGAGCGGCGGGAGAGCGAGGAAAAGATTCGCACCTACCAGGAACAGCTGCAATCCCTGGCCTCAGAGCTGTCCCTAACCGAGGAACGGGAACGGCGCCGTTTGGCCACGGTGCTCCACGATCATATCGCCCAGTTGCTGGTCCTGGCCAAATGCAAATTCGACAAATTGCAGGAATCGACGTTTTATCGCAGCCTGGCTAAGCCCATGGAAGAAATCCGGCGGCTGATTGAGGAATCAATCCGCTACACGCGGTCGTTGGTTTTCGAGCTCAGTCCCCCCATCCTCTATGACCTGGGGTTCGAGCCCGCCATGGAGTGGCTGGCGGAGCACATGCAGCAGCAGTATGGCCTCGTGGTGTCCGTTGAGGATGACGATCAACCCAAACCTCTGGATAATGAAGCCCGGGTGCTCCTTTTCAGGGCGGTGCGCGAGTTGCTGTTCAACGTGCTCAAGCACGCGCAGGCAAGTTGCGCCAGGGTGTGCATGCGCAGGGACGGTGAGCAGCTGCGGGTAATCGTCGAGGATAACGGCGTCGGCTTTGCTCCGGACCAGCTCGGCGCCTCGTCCGGTAACATAGAAGGGTTCGGCCTCTTCAGCATAAGGGAGCGCCTGAACTATTTCGGCGGCCGGATGGAGATCGAGTCAACCCCCGGGGAGGTCACCCGGGTCATTCTGAGCTTACCTTTACGGCCAGGCAAGAAAATGAGGCCCCGTCGCATGGCGACCCCAACCCCCGTCAGAGTAGCCCCCCGGCCTGCGGCTGCAAAGGTAGAATCCCTCCCGCCGGCAAAACCCCGGCCTTCCTCCTCGGCCGCGCCCCGATAGATTTGCGCGGCCGGCGCGCCCTCCGGCGCCGGCCGATGTTCTAATACCAGATTGCAGTCAAATGGTAGCACAGGCTTTCCAGCCTGTGCAGGCGCAGGCCAAAGCCTGCGGCTACAGAAAATAGCCTTTTGAACGCAACTTGGTATAAAGCCCCCTTTTCCCCGGCGGCGCCAGTATAACCGCCATCAGCCCCCCGGGTGCGGCTCCCGCCCACAGGTCGGATTGGCAAGGGGCCGCCCCTCCCTGGCCCATACCCGGCCCGCAATCCGAGATTGTCATTTCCCCCAAAATCTGATATCATCATAAGCGAAGAAAAAAGGCTTTGGTGCGGCAGTGTTATGGTACACTTTTTTAAAAAATAATTGACATAATCATAGTTATATGGTGGATATCAGATCAACGGGGTACTGCCATGACCATCAAGGTTTTGATTGCCGATGATCATCAGATCATGCGAGAGGGGCTCCGGGCCATGCTGGAAAAGGAGCACGATATCAAAGTGCTGGGAGAAGCCGAGGATGGCCGGATGATCCAGCGGATGACTCAGGAACTGCTCCCGGATGTGATCATCATGGACGTGGCGATGCCGGATTTAAACGGCATCGAAGCCACCCGGCAGATTGTCGCCGAACTGCCCGGGGTCAAGATCATCGCCCTCTCCATGCATGACGATAGACGTTTTGTTTTGAATATGCTCAAGGCCGGGGCGGCCGGTTACATGCTCAAAGATTGCGCGTTCAAGGACCTGGCCAAGGCCATCCGGGTGGTGATGTCGCATAAGACTTACCTGAGTCATGAGGTGGCGGACATCGTGGTGCAAGGCTACCTGTCTTCGACCGACCCCAAAGACCCATCAGCTTTTCAGCTGCTGTCGCCCAGAGAGCGCGAAGTGCTGCAACTCCTCGCCGAAGGCCAAACCTCCGCCAAAATCGCCGACAAACTGCACATCAGCGTCAAGACCGTGGAAACCCATCGCCAAAAAATCATGGACAAATTGAAGACCAGGAACATCGCCGAGCTTACCAAATACGCCATCCGCGAAGGATTGACCTCTACATAAGTCGTTATCCGCACCTTCCTGATTCGGTAACCAGGGCGCTACGCTGAGGGTGGCGCCGCCGTTTGAACCGCCGATGCGGCGTTACCGCGGCAGCCCCCTTACCGCCCCTCGTTTGGCCGCCGTGCGGACTAAGGTTCTTGAGAAACTTCACCGGCAAAGCCTTCATGGGGGAACGGCCGGATGAGGCATGGTTTCCCCGGGGAACCCGGCAACGCCATCCGTTGCCGCGGTGAAGGCCCAGGGCCGGCGGTTATCGTCAGACTTCAGACTGAGGCGGTGTTTGCTGAAGGCAAAATAAGTAAAATCGCACCCGCATATCAGGAGTTCTCCCCATTGTAAGAAATTCCTGCCGTTATAAAATACGATTCAAATTCAACCTGAAGCACCGGATTAAGCGAGGAACTGGCGGGCCGGATCATATGACACAGACAGCCGAGGCTAAAACCATGGATACCCAAGACAGGCGTGTCAAAATCCACCCAGGAGAGATGGAAAGTCTCCTGAACCTGAAAGCGGTGCTCGACCATCAAGAGACGGTGTCGAGTTTTGCCGAACAATATCAAGAATTAGGCTGGGTTCTGCAGGCTGTGGACCCCCAGGATGGCACTGACCTGGAGGTGAATTCCGGCGAACATCCTGAAACCTGGGCCAATCGCCTGTGGGAACCGGGTTTGTCGGGACCGAAAATAAATTTGGCGGTGCATACCGGCAAGCAGTCCGGGCTCATGGTCCTGGAAGTTGCCAAAGGGCCGGGCGAATCAAGCTTGGACCAGTATGGACCGTGGCGGGCCGAGTGCATTGCGGCCTTGGGAGCCATTCGGGAACAACATTTTTATGCTTGGACCCCGTCCCCCCTCTTTGACGCGGCCGCCTTCCGGGAGACCCCTGAAATCAGGTGGTTCGGCGAAGGTCAGGCGGCGGCGCTGCCGCCGTCCTTTGCTGCGGAAATATCGGAGAGCTGGCAATGGCTATGCCCCCCTTGGGAGAACCCTCCCCGATATCCCAGCCAGTCCCTCGCTAATTTCTTGCAGCAACACCTCAGACGGGAGCCCCGGACCCGGCCCGAGGTAAGCCTGTCCTGGCAGGAGGTTTATTGTCTGGCGTCGCCCCATGAGCCGCTGCTCCGGGCTTTATCAGCGTCGTATCCGTCGATGCAGAATTATTATCAGGGGATTATCGAGGCGGCGGCGGCGGTTGGCCTAGAGGCGCCGGAGGTGCTCCTGGCTTTGCTCTGGCACGCCCCCCGGAGTAATGCCCGCCAGTACCCGGACATCTGGGGCTCACTACAGAAATTGGTGGCGGAGGCCCAAGATCAGCCAGGCGCGGCAACTTCCCCGGGAAAAGCCCCTTGGGAATTGGTTCCGGATAATGCCCTTTCTCTGGCAAGAGAAACTTCGGCTGGCAGATCAGGTCAACCGGCGGATAAACCGGGGTCGCCGGGTTTCCTCCAGAGACATCCGGCAAATGCGCCCCAACCCGGGGCGGCGGTTCGGATCCCCTTTTCCCGTCGCCAGATCAGGGAAGATTTGAGTAAAATCTTAGGGAGAGATGACAGTGTTAATTTGTGAGAGGAATGAACTCGATTCGTCAACCGCCCGGGACCATGAACCTGCGAACCAGGAGGAATCAGCCATTTCTAAGGACCCGCGGGTAACTCATGCATCTGACTTTGAAGAGGAAGGCTGCCGCCGGCCTCTTGAGGCTTCCGCATCGACGACCGGCTCCGGGTCCCCTGACATGATGGCTGAAATTAAGGCGGCTTCAGAAACCGGTCTGCCAACAAAGTCGAGACCTTCCCTCAATAGAGTTTTGCAAGACATCTCGGCCTCCCTGGGAGACCTCCAGGCCGCGGTGCGAGAAGCTGATCTCCAAAGCGAGAAAGACCGGGCGGCGGCTGAATCGGCCATGGTTGAGGCAAGCAGGGGTTATCGGGACCTCTTCGACTTAGCCCCTGACGCCTACCTGGTAACCGACGCCCAGACTATCATTGCCGAGAGCAACCAGGCTGCCGCCGCCATGCTGCAGGTGGACCAGGGATCGCTGCAAGGCAAGCCCTTGACGCACTTTGTGGCGGAAGCGGACCGCCCGGCCTTTCAGTCTATCCTGATCCAGGTCCGGGAGGGCGGGGACAAACGGAACTGGGAATTCCGCCTGCAACCGGCGGAAGGCTCACCTTTTTCGGCGTCCGTCAATGTCAGCGCCCAAACCGACCACCGGGATCAACTGGTGAGGGTGCTGTGGCTGCTCAGGGACGTTAGAGAAGACAAGGCGGAAGCAGAGCGCCTGAAATCGCTGCTCAGTCGGCTAAAGAGCAGTTTTCACGGCATAGTTGATGCCGTGGCCCAGGCGGTGGAGATCAAAGACCCCCAAACCGCGGGTCACCAGAGGCGGGTGGCGCAACTGGCGGTCGCCATTGCCCGGGAGATGGAGTTTTCCCTGAACTGCTTAGAAGGCATCAGGGTCGCCGGTTTGCTCCACGACATCGGCAAGATCGCCATACCCATCGAAATCCTGAGCAAGCCGGGGGCGCTGAGCAACCTGGAATGCGAGTTTATTAAATCCCATTGCCAGGTGGGCTTTGATCTCTTGAAAAATATCGACTTCCCCTGGCCGGTGCTGCAGGCCATCCTGCAGCACCATGAGCGACTGGATGGTTCGGGCTACCCCGCCGGGCTGACGGATAGGGACATAGTCCTGGAGGCCAGAATCTTAGGGGTCGCGGACGTGGTGGAAGCCATGATTTCTGCCAGGTCTTATGGTCCGGCCCAGGGAATTGACAAGGCCCTGGAAGAAATTCATCAAAACACGGGCATTCTTTATGACCCGGAAGTAGTAAATATCTGTTTAAAATTATTTGTGGAGAAAGGGTTCTCCTTCAGTTAAGAGAAAAAACCAAGTAACCATTTGACAAAATCCGGGAATGGCATTAAGGCGTTGTTTTAAAGCAGTGGACGATTCATGCCGATGCAGCTTCCCATGAGACCGGATGCCAACCACTTTTTCTGCCTGCGGGTGAGGTCTCAGGCGGCCCGCCCGCCCGCGGAGCGTTGAAATGCCCGATAAGACCGAGATTAAAGACCTGGAGACGGTGCTGGCAAGGCTAAAGCAGGAGTGGCAGGAGTTGGCCGAGCTCCTCACCAGCCAGGGTAAGTCCCAGGACCGGGTCATCGAGGTGGAAAAGATCCTGCTCCGGGATGCTTCGGGCCAATTTCGAGGCAAAATAAGCGCTAACCAAGATGGTTCCGCCGACCTGCTCTTGAGCGACCGCGCGGGCCGCGCCTGGGTCCGGTTGGGGGTGAACCAGGACGGCGAAGCCTTTCTCGAACTCAAAGACCAGCGAGGCGAGAGCAGCTTCAAGGTTGCGGTTGGCGCCCCCTTCCCCGGGGCCTTCGCAGGGCCGGCCGCCACTCCCGCCGACGCCCCGGATCCCGGCGCCCCTGAGCCCGTCATACCGGCCGCGGCTGGTGGCGAGTCGCGGGGCGAATCGGGCTCCGTCCCGCCGGCTCCCACCCCCGATCCTGACTTGCACCCTGAAGGGGATGCCAATTTCGGGGTATCGGCTCGCCTGGAGAAATTGGCGCGTCAGCATCGGCGGCAGAAATTTTATTGGGCCCTGATCCTGGGGGTATTAGGGGTGATTCTGGCCACCCAGGCCTATGTGATCTTCCGACCCCACCCTTCCGGCCTGGCAGGCGAAGCCCTGGTGGTGCGCGACCCCAACGGCCGCATCCGGGCCTCGCTGGGCGCAACCGACGGCAAAGTCAGTCTGGACCTGTGGGACCCGCAGGGCCTGCGCCGCGCTTCTCTGGGCCTGGGGTCCGACGGGACTCCCGGCCTGGCGTTTTATGACCAAGACCAGCGGGTCCGGGCCGAGTTGCACCTTGGGGCCGACGGCGAGCCCCAATTTACCTTGCGGGATAAGCGCACTCTGCAGGGCAAAACGGAGCCGAACGCCTTCAGCGATTCCAGCCATCGGCTCAACCGCCAAGGAACCGTTTTGGGCGCTGAAGATGGCGCCGTGGCCAGCCCCCCGGCCGGCCAGACAGGAGCCGTTTCCCCCAACCGGGACGCCGAGGCGGAAGTCGAGTTGGTGGGATCCAAAACCTCCAACAAGTACCATTATCCCACCTGCAAGTGGGTCAGGGCCATCACCCCCTGGAGATTGATAAAATTCAAATCCGCCGCGGAAGCGCAAGTCCGCCAGTATGTTCCGTGTCCGGTGTGCAAACCGCCGCCGCTCTCCCGGCAATCATCTTCAGCCCCGTGAATCCGGGCAGGCGAAGAGAACGGCCTGGGGCACGGGCAACCGGATGGATAAACCATCCCGCCAAAGCATGGTGAAGTCATGAGTCAGACCAGACTGAAAGAAACGGTTACCGCGTTGACGTTAATTACTCCAGAACCGTCAGAACCTCGCCTCGGAGGGGAACGGGCCCGGTGCGCCCCGAGTTCCCCCCAAAACGAGGAAGACCTTATCCCATATTCCGCCAAGGACCTCAAATACATGTGGGCCATGTGGGACGAGGCCCAAAGGCGCCAGCACCCCGGCCAGCGCTATCGGAATATCTATGTCGGGGCCGTGGGCGTTATCCTGGCCGGGTGGCTTATTTATGGGCTGGGCCTGTCAGGTTCCCTACCCGTGGGGGGCATCCTGATGCTCGCCGGCACTTTAGTCGGCGCCTGGTACTGCCTGAAATCTCTGCGTCACCAAAAGCAGTCCACCCCCAGGGGCTAAAGGCCCGGCCCTTCCTCCCAACCCCGCTTGCGGGCTAGTTTGCCCCGCCCGAGAAAGGGTGCGCCCTGGGCCGCACCATCCATGGCCCGGCGCCGGTGGCGCGCCGCCGCGCCGCCCGCCTGAACCTGCCCTTACCTCCTTTTTCCTTGCCAGATAACCCGCCCTTCATATAACGTTATAATCTTGAGGAACGGTCCAGGGCCGCATCTTATACCAGATTGCAGTCAAAAGGTAGCACAGGCTTTCCAGCCTGTGCAGGCGCAGGCTAAAGCCTGCGGCTACAGAAAATAGCCTTTTGAGCGCAACTTGGTATTAGAGCCGCGCCGTTACCCCAGGAAAGAGACATGGGCAGCCTGCAAGACCTGATCCAGTTCATCTTTGCCGGTTTGACCGGGGGGGCCATCTACGCCCTGGTGGCCCTGGGCTTCGGGGTAGTGCACAACACCATGGGGATCGTCAATTTTACCCAGGTGGATTTCGTCTCCTTGGGGGGCATGATCCTTTACAGCGCCTTGGCCACCGCCGGCCTCCCCATGGTCCCGGCCCTGCTCATGGCGGTGGCGGGGGTGACCCTGGTGGCCATCCTGGTGGAGGCGGCGGGCGTCCGCCCGTCCCGGTCCCAAAGCCACCTGGTCCTGATCTTTCTGACCATCGGGCTGTCCATCATCCTCCGGGGGGCCATGAAAATCATCTGGGGCAAGACCCGCATGGCGGTGCCGTCCCTGTCCGGGGAGGCGCCGGTGCATCTGGCCGGGGCCGCCATCCTGCCCCAGACCCTGTGGATCCTGGCCCTCACCGCGGTGGCCATCGTCGGCCTGGTGCTGTTTTTCCGGAAGACGACCATGGGCCTGGCCATGCGGGGAGTGGCCGCCAACCCCGAGGCCGCGGCGGTGGTGGGCCTCAAGGTTTGGCGGGTTAAGGCCGTGAGCTTCGCCCTGGCTGGCGCCCTGGGAGGCCTGGCCGGCTGCCTGGTGACCCCCATCACCACGTTGAGCTACGACGTGGGGGTGCTCCTGGGGCTCAAGGGTTTTGCCGCCGCCATCCTGGGCGGCTTCGGCTCCTTCCCCGGGGCCATCCTCGGGGGCCTCACCCTGGGCCTGCTGGAGAGCCTCACCGCGGGTTACTTCAGCAGCGCTTACAAGGACGTCATCGCCTTCATCGTCCTCTTGCTGGTCCTGTTCATCCGGCCGAGGGGTCTCCTGGGCGGGCCCGGGTAGGCATTATTTCCGGTGCTCCATGCGCGCCGGTTGTAGGGTGCGCCCTGCGCACCAGATATGTAGGGCGGGCACTGCCCGCCGTCTTTGGCGGCGCAGGCTTCCAGCCTGTGCACCGCACCGGTAAGATGCCGGTGCCGCCAAGACCTTTTCAAGGCAATCGCTCATGGGCCTTCGGTACACCCGTAAATCATGAAACGTAGGGCGGGCGTTTCGCCCGCCGCTGGTGCGCGGTGTCTACATTAACCTTGAACCTTGAACGTTGCAGGCCAGACAGATGTTACCCACCATACGATTCTTTTTCATTATGTTAATCTTCACGCTGTTGGCCGGCTTTTTTATCGTGCCGACCCGAGACCTGCCCGATAATGCGGTGGTGCTGCTGGATGACCAAACCCGGACGTATTTTTCGCCTGCTTGCGTTAGCCAGGAAAAGCGAGAATATCGTCCGGCCACCGCGGCCGAGGCCCGAAAATTGAACTATGCCCCGGATAAAAAATGCGAGGATGCCAAGGGGTTTAAACAGGATACCCGCTCGCTGAGCGGTAACCTCATGACGCGTCTGAAAATGCTGCCGCCCTTGCCCAGCCGCTGGAACCCCGACGGTACCTGGAATTGGTGAGCAGCAGCGCTTATAAAGGCGTCATCGCCTTCATCGTCCTCTTGCCGGCCTGGTTCATCCACCCCCGGTGGCTCCCGGGCGGGGAGGGGTAGGGGAGAACATCACTAACCAAGATGTGGTGGGCGCTGCCCATCCTACGTACCTGAGGGGGTGCTGGAGAGAATTTTTGAGCGGCTCCCTAATCCCCCCTGACCCCCCTTTAGGAAAGGGGGGAATTTCTGAGGAAAATCTATATGTGCCGCATGAACACCATACTTGTTAAAATTTTGATTTGAGGTAAGTGAAAAACTTGACCAAAACCCAACAACGCATCCTCATGGGCAACGAGGCCCTGGGCCGGGGGATCGTGGCTGTTTCCCCCCTTTTTTAAAGGGGGGATTAAGGGGGGATTATTAGGTGCTCCCTTACAATAAGAACCTCAAGAAATTTGCCAGGGAGCTTCGCAGTAACCTCACGGAAGCCGAAACCTTTCTCTGGCTGAGGCTCAGGAAGAGACAGGTCAAAAACTGCCGATTTTACCGCCAGAGGATTATTTGCAGCTATATCGTGGACTTTTATTGTCCCGCCGCCAAATTAGTGATTGAAATAGATGGGGGTCAACATCATTCGGAACCGGGGATGGCCAAAGATGCCGAGAGGGACTGTCACCTGGCGGACTTGGGCCTCACGGTCCTAAGATTTTCCGCCAGGGAAGTCTTTGAAAATACGGAGGGGGTATTGGAGAGTATTCATGAGCGTCTCCCTAATCCCCCCTGACCCCCCTTTAGGAAAGGGGGGAATTTCTGAGGAAAATCTATATGTGCCGCATGAACACCATACTTGTTAAAATTTTGATTTGAGGTAAGTGAAAAACTTGACCAAAACCCAACAACGCATCCTCATGGGCAACGAGGCCCTGGGCCGGGGGATCGTGGAGGCCGGCGTTACCATGGCCGCCTCCTATCCCGGCACCCCGGCCTCAGAGATTTTGGCCGCGGTGGTCACCTTCGCCAAAGAGACCGGGGCCGACCTCTACGCCGAATGGTCGGTTAACGAGAAGGTGGCCTTTGAAGTGGCCCTGGCCAACTCCATGTGCGGCCGCCGCTCCGCGGTGTCCATGAAGCAGGTGGGGCTCAACGTGGCCTCGGACCCGTTTATGCGCGCCGCCTACCTGGGGGTCAAAGGCGGCCTGGTGGTGATCGCCGCGGACGACCCCGGCCCCCACAGCTCCCAGACCGAGCAGGACAGCCGCTTTTTCGCCATGTTCGCCAAAGTGCCGGTGCTGGACCCGTCCAGCCCACGGGAGGCCAAGGACATGGTGGCCCAGGCCCTGGAACTCTCGGAGCGCTATGGCCTTCCGGTCATGGTGCGGCCCACCACCCGGGTGTGCCACGCCCGGCAGAACGTCCCCTGCGGGCCGCTCCTGCGGCTCAACCGGCCGGCCCGGTTCGACAAGGACCCCCGGCGCTGGTGCGCCACTCCCGTGTTTGTCCTTTCGTTGCACCGGGAACTTAACGACAAGATCGACAAAATCGCCGGGGCGCCGGAGTTCGCCCCCCAACTCACCGCCGGGGACGGCTCCTACCCCGGCGCCTGCGTCATCGCCTCCGGCGTGGCCTTCGCCCACACCGGGGACTGGCTGGAGGAGTTGGGGCTTCTGGGCCGGGTCGATTTTTTCCAGGTGACCATGCCGTATCCCTTGAACCGGGATTTCATCCACCAGGTCAAAATTCGGTATCAGCAGGTGCTGGTCATCGAAGAAACTTACCCGGTCATCGAACTGCAGCTGGCCGACGCCCGGGTCCAGGGCCGCACCTCCGGGCTGGTCCCCCGGGAAGGGGAACTGACCCCCGACGTCATCCGCCCGGTGCTGGAGTCCTTTCTAAAGTTGCCGGCCCGAGTCGTCCCGGTCCCGGCGGGCGGCGGCGACCGCCCCACCCTCTGCGCCGGCTGCGGTCACCGGGCGGCGTTCTACGCCATTAAGACGGCCTTCCCGGGGGGCATCTTCCCCAGCGACATCGGCTGTTATACCCTGGGCCTGAACCTGGGGGCGGTGGACACCTGCCACTGCATGGGCGCCGGCATCAGCCAGGCCGCGGGGTTCTACCGGGCTTACGCCGCCGGGGGAGGGGAGTTTCCCACCATCGTGGCCACCATCGGGGACTCCACCTTTTTCCACGCCGGGGTCCCGGCCCTGTTCAACGCGGTGTTTCATCAGGCCCGCTTCATCCTGGTGATCCTGGACAACGCCACCACGGCCATGACCGGCCACCAACCCACCCCCCAGGCGGGCTGCACCGCCACCGGGGAGGCGGGCCACCCGGTGTTCATCCCGGACCTGGTGCGGGCCAGCGGCGCCGGGTTCATCAAAGAGGCCGACCCCTACGACCTGCCGGCCTTCATGGACCTGCTGCGGTCCGCGGACGCCTATTGCCGGAGCCCGGCGGGCGGGGTGGCAGTGGTCATTGCCAAACATCCGTGTTTGCTGGACCGGGAAGCCCGGCAGGGCCAGCCGGTTTACTCCATGGCCGTCACCGAGGCTTGCACCGGCTGCCGCCACTGCCTGGACGACTTCGAGTGCCCCGCCCTGTCCCTGGACGAAACCGACGGCCGGGTGGTCATCGACGGGGGCCGCTGCGTCGGCTGCGGGGTGTGCGTCCACGTCTGCCCCGAAGGGGCCATCACCGCCGCCAAAGAGGGGCGTCCATGAAACAGCAGATCATTGTCAGCGGCCTGGGAGGGCAGGGGGCCCTCACCCTGACCCGGCTTTTGGCGGAGGCCGCCGCCGCGGCGGGGCTGCCGGTCATCACCTCGGAAACCCACGGCATGGCCCAGCGGGGCGGCACGGTCATCTCCATGATCAAGGTGGGGCCCTTCCGGGGGCCCCTGATCCCCGCGGGGGAGGCTGACCGGGGGCTGTTCCTGCACCTCAAGAACCTGGCGGTGCACCGCTTCTATCTACGAGAAGACGCGGCCGTGTTCATCAATACCGCCCTCTCCGGGGATTACCTGAGCGTGGACGCCCGGTCCCTGGCGGCGGCCCACGGCCTGCCCCCCGTGGCGGCCAACCTCATCCTGCTGGGGTTCGCCGCCGGCAAAGGTGGGCTGTTCGCCGGGCCGGACCTCCTGGCTGAAATGATCGCGGCCAAGACCCCGGAGCGCTTCCGGGAGGCCAGCCTCAAGGCCTTCCAGGCGGGTCTGGCCGCCGCGGCTTGACGGTAACCACTTTAAGTTATTTTCAAAACCGATTTTCGGCGTCATTTTGAATCAACCGAGGAAGCCTAAGTTGGGAAAGAATCACCCCCATTTTCTAAAGGGGGGCAGGGGGATTAAATAACCTCTTGATAATCCCCCTAAATCCCCCTTTAGAAAAGGGGGACTTTATGCATTCCGGTTCAATAACTTGGATCGTAATTAGTTGGGCTGATTTCCCCAACCAAGTAGCAGACAGGAGAATTCGATGAAAGAATGTCCCAACCAACAACTGAATTTGGCGCAATGCAACTGCACCTATGAACCGTGCGAACGCAAGGGGCTGTGCTGCGAATGTCTGCACTACCACCGGGCCATGGGCCAATTGCCGGCGTGCTACTTCACCCCCGAGGTGGAGCGGACTTACGACCGCAGCATTGCCCGCTTTTTGCGTTCCAAACCATAAGGTCGGTAAACCTTGGCCATGAGTGGGTGGGAGAAAGCCAAATTTTTTGTCATCCGCCACCACACGGGGCTTATGGTGTGGGGTCTGGCCCTGCTCCTGGCGCTCACCCCCCTGGTCATGCGCAACCCTTATAGACTGGGCATCCTCAACCTCATCGGCCTCTACGTCATCGTGGTTTTGGGGCTCAACCTTTTCATCGGCTTCGCCGGCCAGATATCCCTGGGCCATGCCGCTTTTTTCGGCCTGGGCGCCTACGGTTCGGCCATCCTCACCGCCACCTATGGCTTTCCCGCCTGGCCGGCCATGGCGCTCACCGCCCTCGCCATGGCGCTGGTAGCCCTGGTCCTGGGCGTCCCCACCCTGAGGCTTACGGGCCACTACCTGGCCATGGCCACCCTGGGGTTCAACTACGTGGTGGACAGCATTTTCGTCCAGTGGGACACGGTCACCGGCGGGCCCAGCGGCCTCTCCGGGGTGCCGCCCCTGTCCATCGGGGGCCTGACCTTCGACAGCGACCTCAAGTTCCACTACCTGGTCTGGACCTTTGCCCTGGTGGCCCTGACCCTGTGCCTCAACCTGGTCCGGAGCGGGGTAGGGCGGGGGTTGGCCGCCCTGGCCGCGGACGAGGTGGCTGCCGCCGCCCTGGGGGTGGACGTGCGCCGCCAAAAAATCAGCGTCTTCGTCCTCTCCGCGGTCATGGCCTCGGTGGCCGGCAGCCTCTACGCCCACTACTTCGGCTACGTCAACCCCGACGCCTTCAGCATCTTCAAGTCCCTGGATTTTGTGATCATGGTGGTGGTGGGCGGGCTGGGCTCCGTCTGGGGCACCCTGTTCGGGGCGGCGTTCATCACTATCCTGCCCCATTTCCTGGGATTTTGGGAAACCTACACGGACATCATCCACGGGGTGATCCTGGTGCTGATCCTCATCTTCCTGCCCCAGGGGTTCGTGTCCGGGCTGGTGGATAGCATCCGCATCCGCTGGGCCCGCCGCCGGTTGGCGGTGGCCGTGGCCCGAGGCGAGCAGTGATTTGGGAAAAGGGGCCAGGGGCTTTTTCGTAAGCGGCCTCTTATACCGTGTTCCCTTTGAAATGAAACAAACCATCCAGACAACCTATTGATATCTCTTGTAGGGGCGGGTTTCAAACCCGCCCCTACAAAACGAACACGGTATTACAATCCTTCTCCCCCAACCCCCTTAAGGGCGCCTATAGAGAGCGCTTGAAGAGATTTGAATATTTATGTATTTGAGACAAACTGCCGAAAGTGGTTTTAAGGCCCAGAGGATTTTATCAGAGGCTGCAAGGCAGGATGTCGCTATGAGCTGGAGCATGATTATCTTTGGTTTTGGGTTTATCTTGGGCGGGTTCACCGGAGTGTTAATCTTGGGTCTGGTGTGTCTATTTAGGGAACAAACCGCAAATTCAGGGGACTCAGGATTTGGGCGCGAACCCAGGCAAGGCGCCACGAATCCCGTAATCTCCCCAAGGCTAACCGTCCTCAACGGTAGAAAGGCTCCTTCGGTTTTGCCGATTGAGCCGGGTGACCGAAAATTGACCACCTTGAGGTAGAAGTTAGTTAATAGTTTTTATGGCACAGGTTGGCCTGTAGCCGGAAACAGGGCCAACCGCGAGCCGGATCAATCGATTCCGCCGAGGGCGTCGGCAGCATGAGCGATCGTGGGGCGCCCCGCGCATTGAGGCAAGGAGGCGGCACGTATGCACATTTGTCTGAATTCAGGCCAGGCCAGGCGAGAAGCGGTCGCCAACCCCGGTCGGTTCTTGCCTCCAAAATGTTCAGGAGGAGCCTATCTCCTTGCCGGGGGAAACGAATTTAAGGGAGGATAATTTCTTGAGAAATGTTCGGAGGCGGGCTTTAAAGCTCCCACAATGTTCTCTGGTATAGCTTTGTTGAGGAAATAGCTTGGACCAGAAGAAAAAAGCCCAGTCACTGAAGCGTCGGTGCCGGTACAGCACGGATAAATGTATGCTCAGATAGGCCAGGCGCTGCAGGACCAGCCTTTCCGGCCAGGAAGGGCGGTACTGGCCTAAACAATCCAAAACCTCGGCTGGAACTGCCACCCCCGGCAGCGACGTCAGCGCTCGCAACATGAGATAAACCGGCCCCTGGCAACGGAACCGGGCCGATTCCGCCAGGAAGAAATCCCAATCCACGGGTAGCCGCGCTAGGGCCAGAGATAGATCAATGAGCGGGATGGCAAAGGGTCCGAAAATGGTAAAATCCTGAAAGGTGTGCAAGGAGAGGTGGATCAGGACATGCTCCGGAGCCAGGACCTTCGCCTCCAGACCGGCCAAGTCCAGGGTTTGAGCCCATGCCGCCAAACGTGAATGCGGTAGCCGGTAAACCGGACCCAAGGCCCGGAGCTCTCCAAAATGCAGGTCAACCCTAAGGCATTTGCCTGGCATCGGACGGAAAGTAATCTCGTTTTCGAACCGTTCAACAAATCCGGGCCGTGGCTCCGGTAGCGGCAGATATCCCATCTGAACCAAAATTTCTCCGGCTTCCCGGAGCCTCGCCCTGGGAATCAGCAGGTCCAGATCTGCCATGGGTCTTACCGCCGGGTCAGAGTAGAGGCGGCGCCGCACATCGGCCCCTTTCAAGATAATTGCCTCTATGCCGGCCCTGCCCAAGGCCTTTAGCACTGGGGGGATCTCCGCCTCTTGCCCGGCCGCCTTTTGAAAGGCCAGGAGATAAGCCTTTCTGATCTCCGCAAAAACCGCCGGCGGCAGCTCCTTTTCCAAACCTCGCCTTGCCACCTCCCGAAAGATTAAGGGCTGGAGACGGTGGCCGCGAAGCCTATCTAAAGAACCGAAATCCAAACTAGCGAGGGCGCGGGGCGCCGCTGGTGCTCCCCCTTCCCCTAACAAGGGCGCCACTTTACTGATTATTAGCGCCATATCCCGCCAAGCGCGGGAGGATTCCCATGTTGCGTGCAAGTCCTTCATGGGCAAGTTTTTCAAGCGGTCCCCACGGAAGTTTAGAGTAACATGCGTTTAATGAAATGATATTAGCATGGTTCGGTGAGAAACTTACCAGGACTTTGAAACAATAAATTCAAAAATTAGGCGGATGTGGTAGTTTTTCTCTTGACTAAAATCGGTAGGGCGCGTCTCACGCGCCATTCTTGGTGCGTAACACGCGCCCTACGAAGGGAAATTACCTTTTTGAGCGCAGATTGGCATTACTCAAAAAAATCCCAGGCGGCACAGGCTTTTTAGCCTGTGCCGGCGCAGGCTAAACGGGCGGCGACATTTGCAAGAGGCTCGAGATACGACACTTCGCCCCGCCTCAACCAGGTTTAAGTACATGAACGGCAATTCCCCTTTTGTTCAATAAGTTAGACCCGGATAACCAGCCGCAAATTCAAGCCGACCTTTTCCCCCCATCCACGCTGCTCTTCTCAGGCGCGGGGGCTGCCATTTTTAGCGCCGCGCCGGTCCTGCCGACATTAAATCCCGTATACCGGCGGACCCGGCCCTGGCCCCTGACCTCATCATGGAGCCCGCCGGAGAAAGGCGCGGTAACCACACTCCCTCGCCTTCCACGGCGGCGGCCAGGGTATGGGAACCTTGCCTCCCCCGGAAAGCGCCGCCAGATAAACAGGGGGGTAATGCCGGCGAAGGGAAAAGCTGGGATTAATTTTGCCATTTTTAAACGTGATGATATATAATCTAAAAACAAGACTAAAAATGCTCATATTGCTTTCAAAGTATTTAATCTGTTTGGCTCAGTTCTTGCAAAATTTTTTCAATCAAAGGGTCTGCTCCTTGGAAGAAGGTTTTAGATCCCTTATTCTTAACGGGCGGCCCGATATTGATATGCTACCCACGCCCTTTCATCAAGGGCGACTGAATTTTGAGGGAGCGCAAAAAATG
>Ga0194126_10002293_pt1 | contig 31165 bp, 17 predicted proteins | sample TA2KigC150mmetaG_FD_148641 | JGI IMG/M metagenome (GOLD analysis project Ga0194126, IMG submission 148641) | Freshwater microbial communities from Lake Tanganyika, Tanzania - TA2015035 Kigoma Deep Cast 150m | ecosystem: Environmental > Aquatic > Freshwater > Lake | place: Tanzania: Lake... | reverse complement strand
GGTCTCCGACCGAGCCAGTTCGGGGGTCTCCTGACCGAGCGAGTAGCTGGCGGTCAGGAGACCGCCTCGAACAACAAACGTGAGCAAACCCCGCTCTGGCCGGTCTCCGACCGAGCCAGTTCGGGGGACTACTGAGCTTTCTTGAGCAACGGCAGATAGATGCACGGTTGGACGTTCACCGCGACGCTGACGGTGCGCGCCTGGCCGTTCAGGTTCGTCACCTTGACGGAGACGGTCTGTTCGGTCGTTCCGGCCTGGCCCGGACGCGCGCCCGGCTGGAGGATGGTCGAGATGCTGGCAGACTCCCCCATCGCCTGCTGGCCGGATTCCCACGCATACGAGAACGGTCCGAAGCCGCCGGTGGCCTGGGCCGAGAAGGTGGTCGGCTGGCAGGACTGGATGGTCGCGCTGCCGGTCGGCTGGGTGATCGTGACCTCCGGCGGATAGTAGTCGGGCGACGCCGGCACATAGACGATCACATCGGACGCCAGGGTCTGGCCGCCCTGCTTGAAGTCAGCGTAGAAGACCCAAACCGGGATCAGCTCAGCCTGGCTGATGCCCTGGGGCTGCTCGTAGAACGCCAGCGTGTCTGACACCGGCTTGCGAACGATCTCATCGGCGTCGAGCGGCACGGTGACGAGCGCCAGGCCGTGATCAGCTATGAAGTCGTTCCAGGCCTTGTTGGCGCTCTGGATCGGGATCGTCTTGCCCGGCACAGCCTGAACGTCCCGCGAGCCGCCTTGCAGGCCGATCGGCTGCCCATTGGCGGCCGCGGTCGCGCCGCTGCTGCCGCCCAGATAGAGCTTGGTGCTGGCGCCTGGGCCGGCCACCGCGACATCGGCCGCGCCCGCAATCTGGAGCCCGGTAGAGAGGCGGCGGCCGTAGGCTACCATCACGTCCACGCCGAGCTCGGCCACGACGTTCTCCGCGCCCAACAGGCTCGCCTCCTTGCCGGTGGTAGCCACGGTCTCGCGGATGATCGTCTCGCTGGCCAGGTCGCGATACTGTGCACCCGGCAGGGCCTGGGCATGCGCCAGGAAGAAGGAGCCAGCCAATTGCCGCGCCTCTTCAGGGCCGGGCAGAGTGAGCGGCGCGGCCGGATCGGGCGGGACCCATAGGGCGCTGTTGTTCTGGTAGACGTAGCCGCCGCTGGCATCGGCCACTTGCAAGGTGCGCGTCATCCCGCCACTGGTGTCGGTCAGGGTCCACTGGCCGTTCTCATGCGTCGGCGTGCCCGACAGACCCAGGGTGGTCGCCAGGCTGGCCGCATAGGCCGCATCTACGTTGCGCTGCGCCACCTGGTAGGCTGGCAAGGTCGTCAAGACAGCCGTGTCCACGGCGAACGGCGCTGGCTTGAAGCAGTTGTGGTCCTGGTAGGTGTACCAGTTGTCCACCACATCGCCATAGGCCGGGCCGCCCTTCGTGTGGAGCTTGTCGTTGAAGTGCCGGGAGTCTTCGGCGATCACGCGTGCCTTTACGCTGCTCGGCTGGGTAATGTCGCACATCGTGAACCAGGCCTGGGTCAACGTCTTGCCGGCCAGCAACTGGTTGGCCCATTGGCCGCCTTCGTCAGCATCATAGGAGACGGTGATGTAGCCCAAGATGAGGTGCACGCCGTTCATGCAATTGGCCCAGCCGTTGTGGTTGGTCAGCGAAAGGCAGGTGCCGAAGGCGATCCATTCGACATCTTTGGTGCCCCATTTGCGGTAGCATTGGGATGGCACAAGGGATGTGCTGGGGTGGTCCCACGGGAACGACACCCCGCCGCTGAAGCCGTGATCGCAGTAGTACGCGATGTCTACGTTGTCCACATAGCTGTCGTCATTGGTGCTCCAGTCGCTCTGCCAGGCCAGGCTGTCGCCGTAGATGAAGCTGCGCGAGCCATTGTAACCGTTGCTGCGCAGCCGGTTGTAGAAGTTCTGCGCCGACGTTCGACACAGCGGCAGGTCGCCACTGCTCGAACCTGTCGGCGGAGAATCGGCCGTGTACTCAGCGCCCACGTGCAGATAGGCGTCATCGGCGCCGGCTGTGCCGGCGAGCTCTAGCAGCGCGGTCGGAGCAGACGAAGCGCCTGCAACGACCGTCGAGAACAACAAGACAGTCACGGTCAAGAGGCCAGGCCACCACCGGCCGCGCCGTAATTCACGCCCTTTCATTGCATTACCTCCTGTAGCTTCTTTCCCTCAATGGTGCGGTTGCCAAGTGAAACCGTGTCAGCAGTAGGGCCTCCGGTGGGTCCTGATGGGCCGGCCGGTCAGGTCCAGCATCACCTCCTTTCTCACGCAACAGAGACACATCCTCACTTCGGCGGCGCGGCGGCCAGCAGACCGCGGATCACGTCATCGAATTGCGCTGGCGGAGTCACCTGCTGGCCCTGCCAGAAGGCCTGATCCCCGCGCAGGAACGACGCGCCGCTTTCGCAGAAGTACTCGAACTCTTGCATTCCGCCGGTCGCCAGGCTGAAGCGCAGACGAAACTGCCCCTGACAACGCGCATTCGGCCCCAACGACAGGCCCCGATCGAGCAGATTCACAAGCTGCCGGATCGTCGGCTCATTGGTGATGGTTAGACGCGGGGCGTAGTTCGTCTGACCTGGGCTGACTTGCTCGGCGATCGTCAACTGCGTGGCCTTACTCAGATCGGCCGCGGCCATGACGTTGATCTGGCCGGCCGTTCCCTGGCAGCCCGCTGCCGCCAGCAGGCTGCCAAGCGCCAACAGCGTGATCGCTACACCGGGCCATGCAGCCCGGCCGCGACGCAGAAAAGCGAAAGTCATCAGCAGACCTCCTTACCTGATCAAGAGGGGTAGAAAGAGCCGCATCTCGCCCACCGTCACCAACCGGGGCTGGGCATAGTTCTCCGCTTCATCCTGGGCATAGAACACGATGCGGTACGGCCCAGCCTCCATGAAACCGTTAGCATAGCTGACCCTATAGAGACTCTGAACGATTGCATCCGGTTCCAGGCGCAGCAGGGGAACTCCCAGGTCCAGCGTCGTGGCCGCCGGCTCGTGGAAGGAAGGGCCATACACCGCGGCCCACACGAGGCTGACCTTGTTGCCGCCCAACTCGACCCGCGTCGTCAGCACGCCCGAAGTGCCGGTCACCACCACCGAAGGGTCTATCAACCGCGGCGGCGTCGCGCCGAAGAAACGCGCGACGTAGCGCAGCTGCGCGATCGAGCCATCGGTCGCATTGTAGAGGGCGTCGCCGTTGTCATCCATCCACGGCGTCTGGCCGTTGGGCGTAACGCCGACCGCGCTTTTCGCCTGCGCAAAGCAGGTGCGCAGATCCTGGCTGGTAGCCAGGCAAGAGAAGAACGCGTCCGAGAAATAGGCGCCCTGGGCCGAGGCATAAGCGTTGTGATCGCGGTCGGTGGACGTGATGATGACGCGGCCGGGCTTGGCGATGCTATCGGTCACGCTCCGGCGATCAATGAAGCTGCCGGAGTGACAGGCCTCGATGATCACGTTTACCTCGTCAACTCCGCTGGCCGTTTCGAGATTTCGCAAGGCTGTATCGAGCGCGTTGGGCGTCAGTTGACCAGCGCCTCTACACCCGTCAATGCAGAAGTTCTCTCTTTCGCCGTGATCTATCATGTAGAGATACAGCGGTTTCCCCGGCCCGACGCGCGTGGCGGCCCACGTTTGGATGGCCTGGAGCAGGTTGGCGGCCGTGGACGGCGCATTCACATCGCTGACGCCGTCGCCGTTGGGGTCCTCGGAATTCGGCGCCAGGTAGTAAATGTCGCTGGCCGCAAAGCCCGCGCCCTGGAAGACGCGATAGGCGCGATTGACGACGTTTTGGATGTTGGTCTGCAGGCCGAATTCTTCGTTATGGCCGGCGACGAGGATCACAGCGCCGAGGCTTTGGCCCAGGCGGTGGATCGTGACCGTAGACGTACTGCTGTTGCCGGCATTGTCATAGGCCGTGATCTCGATCTGGTTGTCGGCCGAGCCCACGCTGACGTTCTCGACGCTGAAGCTGTGGGAGTTGCCTTGCAGGCCATAATCCCAGCCGCTCGTGTTGTGCGTGCGGTTGAGGACCTGAACGCGGCTCAGGTTGCCGCCGTCATCCCGCGCCACGCCGCTGAAGGACAGGTGGCTCAAGGTGGTGCTGTAGACGCCCGTGGTCGTCATGGGCTGCGTCAGGCTGATGGTCGGCGCAGTCCGGTCATCGGGCCGGCGGGTGCGGCAGAAGACATCGCCTGATCTGTCGCTCTCGTTGCCAGAGAAATCGAGCGCGCTCACGCGCATGTGGTACCACTTATCGGGGGCGAGCTGGCGCAGCTCATAGTAGGTCGTGGCCTGGCCGTCCACATCATCTGTGCCGCTCAAACTGCCATCGTCGGCATAGAAGCTGATCCGATAGCGGACCACGTCGCGTTCAGGGCTCATCTGCCACTGCATGCTGAGGGTGGTCTCGTTGAGCGCGGCGCAGCGCGGATTGCGCGGCGCGGCCGGTTTCACCGTGTCCACCGAGACCGATAGATCGTAGCTCGTGTCGGCGCCAGCGATGGCAGGGTCGTGTTGTTGCAGTTTGAGAAAATAGGTGGACCCGGCTGTGCCATCGAGTTCGAGGCGGAAGGTCTGGCCAAACGCGTTGCTCCCCGTAGCGGTCGGCGGCCTGTCGCAGCGATCATAGACGAAGAGCACGGGATTGCAGCGCGGGCCAGGATTGCTGGTTTCGATGATGAAGGTCTTGTCGCTGGTGGCCGTGAACTTCACCCAGTCCTGGTCGTTGGGCACGTTGAAGTTGTGCGTCTGCGCCAGGCCGTCGGTCGAGATCGTCCTGGCCCGTGCGCAGACGTTATCGTCCTCGTAGTCGTCCCCGCGCGCGGTGGCCGTCGGCGTCGGCGTGCGAGTCGGCGTGGCAGTGGGCGTCGAGGTTGGGGTCGAGGTCGAGGTCGAGGTTGAGGTCGGTGTGCGGGTGGGCGTCGCCGATGCCGTTGGCATGCGGGTGGGCGTCAACGACGCCGTCGGCGTGCGGGTGGGCGTTGCAGAGATCGCCGGCGTGCTGGAGGCTGTTGCGGATGGCGTGGCCGTGCGAGTAGGCGTCGCGGTCGTGGTCCACGTTCCTGTCGGCGAGGCGGTGGGAGAGACTGTCCTCGTCGGAGAAGCTGTCGGACTCGCGCTGGGCGTGCGGGTAGGTGTTGCGGTGGATGTAGGCGTGCGCGTTGCGGTTGCAGTCGGCGAAGGGGTGCGGGTCGGCGTGGGCGGGGTCCAACCGTGATAGCAGATCTCCAGCTTGGGCCGCATCGGGATCAAATCCAACTCGCTGGAGTGATAGATCTCATACTCGCCGAGAATGGTGGTCGCGTCATCGAGCAGCAGACCATAGTTCGGATAACTGCCGCGCAGCCATTCGAGCGCCCACCCGGTCACATCAGTTGACTTCCAGCCCAGGTCTGCCGCCCAGAACGCGGCGAGAGGAACCGACTCATAGCCGCCGAAGTTGTCCCAGGTGACATTCGCCTCGGACCATGCCGCGGTGATCCGGTGCAGATTTACCGCGCGCGGTCCGCCCCCCTGATATTGATAGATGCTGAACGTGGCGCTGTCAACAGCCGAGCTGGGGGGCAGGAAGCTCGCATCGAAGCGGATCAGCGTCTGCTTGCGCCCACCTCCCTCGAGACCGGTGTAGAGTTCCCGCCCATTGCCGGTGTAGTGGGGGTCCGCAGCCCAGATGTAAGCATCTTCGACGACGCCGAAGCTGCCGCGTTGGATCACCAGATCGCAGGCGCTGGCAGGGGGCGATGTGGGCGTAGGGGTAGATGAAGGCGTGGGGGACAAAGTCGGCGTCTTCGTCCGGGTAGGCGAAGGCGTGGCTGTCCTCGTCGGCGTGGGCGTCGCGGCCGGCGCGGTCACGCCAGGCCAGAAGCCGCTCTCCAGCCTGGCCCCCGCGCTGGACGAGACCCCGCCGACCCATTGGCCGACGGTGTCCTGGAGCATGACGCTCGCCGATTGCCGTTGGCCGCCGCCGCCGGCCAGTCGGCTCCACGCCAGGTCGAAGTCGGGCGACGTCTGCGCCAGCGCGACGCCTCCGAGACCGATCAGCCCTAACACGGCCAGGATGACCGGCAGGCGTATAGGTAGCTTCATACTCGTCCCGCTTTTCGTAATGGCTAGAGCCTGTCCAAGAACAACTTCCCGCTCTGGCCGGTCTCCGACCGAGCCAGAGCGCGAACTATTTCTTGACGCGTGCTTAGCGGTCAGCTTCGTAGTCCACGCGGACGGTCACGAGAACGACCGGATCGGGGTACGTCTCGCCGCCAGAACCGTAGCCCACCCGCTGGAAGGTGATCCACCACAAGGACTTGTCGGCGAAGACGCTGGCCGGGATAGGGATCACTTGTTCGGCGATGACCCGCGACCCGCGCGCGGGCACGCTCTCCCCGCCATAGCTTGGATTGCAGAAGGCCGTGTCGCCTGGGTTATAGCCGCACGCGCGCGCGAAGAACGCCATCATGCCAGAGCTGCCGGTTGTCGGATAGAAGAAGAGGTGGATGACGACTTCGCTGCGCGTGTTGCCGGTCCAGTCCTCGGGGCGCGGGACGGCCAGGAGCGCGCCGCCCGAATAGGTGGGCTGCCAGAGCAGGCCATACGCATGCGCCTGGATTGTCGTGCCTGAAGGTTCATAGCTGAGGACGCTGGCCGGAAAACTCAGGCTGGCCGGCCGGTCCGCGATGTCATCGGCCGACAGGCTGCCATCGGCCACCTTGGCGCCGCTCACGCTGTTGGCGGCGAGGCTGGCATTGGTGACGTTGCCCACAGCGATCTTGGGGGTCGTCACCGCGCCATCTGCCAGGTCGGCCGCGGCGATCGTCCCATCCACGATGGTGGCCCCGCTGTGGGTGTGACTTGCCGCGGCGAAGGCGGTCGGCAGATTGCCCTGGAGCGCCGCGGCATTCCGGGCAAACAGCGCGTACGGCGCATAGGCCACAACCTGGCGTGGGGTCGCCTCGGGATCAGCGCCGACCGTGACCCCCAGCCACAGCGCCCGACCGTCGAAATGGCTCTGATTGAGGGCGGTGACCGACCCCAGAAAGGCGTTGAAGGCGCCGTTGGCGACCGCGACGTTTTGAGACTCTGTCCAAAGGGCCGCGCCCCCGGTCTCCACATCGTAGAGCCTGAACATCATGCCATACGAACCGTCGCGCTTGGGCTGGCCCGTGGCAGGATCCAGCAGGCGGCCCTGGTAGTGCAGGGTGATGGCGGGCGCGCTGGCCGAGGCTTCTAGCACACGAACAGGTTCAGTGCTCCGTACCTGCGCGACCGAGAGCGCTGGCCCACGCCAGGCGCCTGCCAGGATCGCGCTGCAAACGAGAATCCCTACTACCGCCAGGGCCAGACCGCCAAACTTCTGTCGAAGCTCCGCCATGTTGCACCTCACCGAGCAAGATCAGCATGCTGTGATATGATTGTACCACGGATCTGTCCCACTTGAACCTTAAACTTTTCGGAGACAGCAAACCTGAGCCGCGGCCGTGCGCTAACGCAGGACATAGGGCAGCCAGAGAGCATTGCCCACGCGAAAACCGGCGCTGGCGCGGGCTTTGTTTTGTTGCCATCCTCCGGGTCGTAGGCGCCGCCAGTGAGCAGCACATCCCCTTCAGGCAGCGCCGCGCCCCCGCCCGGGGTGCCAATGTGGGGCCGTGGTCGCTTGTCGGCCTCGAATTGACCGGGCAAGGAGTTGGGGCTATAATCCTCGGTAGTAGATACGAGAGTTCCACGGTTGAGGCCTTTCACAATGAAGTTCAAGGTCATCGGCGAGATCACCGACATCCAGACCATTGCCAAAGGCAGCGGAATGGAAATTCGCCGGGAGCTCGTCCGGCATTACGGTCATGGGAACTGGCGAAAGCTCAAAGGCTGCGCTCCTGTGGAATACGAAAACGGCGAAATCTGGCTCGTGGAACTCCACTGGTTCGAGGCCCAGGGGATTGGACGCCGACGATGAAGGACAAGTACAGACTTGAGAGGCTTGTATGAAATACGTTCGCTGTGTCAAGAACGAGGGGTTTATCTACGATCAGGATGGGAAACCGTTCGATGACACCATGGACGATCTGGCCCTGGGGCAGGTCTACAAGGTGGCGCCGCCGGTCAAGAACGATGGTACGTTGCTGCGTGTTATTGACGAATCCGGCGAAGACTATTTGTATCCTCCAGAGTACTTCGAGCGGTTCGAGCCAGGCGACGACGGCGATCATCCTCATGCCATCACAGTTTACGTGAGTGATTTCATGAAGGGTGTGCTCCATGCCGAGGCTGTGGCTGCCCGCAAGTCGCTCAGCGCGCTGCTGCGCGAGTGGGTGGACGAGCGGCTGGATCTGCCGGCCGCCGCGGCAAGCTGACGCGACGCGCCAGAGCTTGCGCAGCGTCGCGTTCGGATGCTGCAACCGCCATTCCTTCATCCCGCTCAACCCCTCCTCGGCCAACTCATCCCAGTGGGCGTCGAAATCAGTCCGCATTGTGGCTTCCCCAGCCAGGGAGCGTACCCACTTGACAGGGGCGCGGGCCTGGCATCCGGCGCACGAATCAACGCAGGACATAGGGCAGCCAGAGAGCATTGCCCACGCGAAAACCGGCGTTGGCGCGGGCTTGGTTCTGTTGACTGTCGGTGGCGGTCAGCTCAACGTTGTAGAAGCCGCGTCCCAGCCCAGAGAGCAGCAGCTCCCGTCCCACGCCGACGACCTGGCCGTTCAGCTTCCAACTGAGCGCGCTGTCGCCCAGGTTGCCATCTTCGGGGTCGTTGGCGCCGCCGGTGAGCAGCACATCCCCTTCGGGCAGCGCCGCGCCGTCGCGTGGGGCGTCAATGTGCGGCTGGGGTGGCTTGTCGGTGACGGTGAAATTCGCATCCGACTCGTCCATGCCGGTGTTGACCCCGTCGCTGGCGATGACGCGGATGCGCGCCTGGTTCCCGCCGCGCAGAGTGCTGACGTCGTTCAGGACGAATGTGGTGGTCGGGTGCATGCTCACCAGCGTCTCCCAGCTCTGGCCGCCATCGCTGCTGTATTGCACCAGATAGTAGAGCGGGCCGCCGTCCGCGTCGTCGGCGGTCCACTGCACGGTCAGCGGTCCGTCCACGGTTTCGCCGCCGTTGGGCGAGGTGATTTGCACCGTGGGCGCGTGGCTACTCACCGGCGTCTCGGCGACCGGCTGGCTGTCCTGGGTCAGTTGCAAACGGGCTGCGCCCGCATGGAAGGGCACGGTGGCGAAGAGCACCTGACCGGTTAAGGACTGGGTAGCGCCTCGCTCGATGGATGTGAGGGGGGTGACGCTCTCGCTGGCGATCAGCTTCCCCTGGGCATCCAGGAAATCCAGGGTGTAGGTCTGCGCGGCCAGGCCGACGCTGCGCGCACGAGCAAGAGACTGGGCCTCTACGGCCTGACGCAGCTTGGCGTCATCCAGGGTCGCCGGCGACAGGCGATAGGCCGGGAAGAGCAGGGCGGCGTGGGTGGTCGGCGTCACCACGCCGCCGATCATCAGGATCTCAGGGCTGTCCAGGACACGGGCCAGGTCGCCGTCTGGAGCCTGCGCCGTTCTCGACCCGGTGAGGGACGGAAGGGCATCGCCGGCGGCCGAGAGGACGGCCCGGTTCTGAAGGCCGGTCCACGTGTAGTCAGAGACCCACTTGTTCGGACCGTAAGACATGAAATCCGCGGCGGCGTTCGATGCAACGACCTGGTTGCTGCGCCGATCGAAGCCGTAGAAGTAGGTCGCGCCGAACGGCCCGATCTGACATCCGGGATAGGGATAGTTGGGGTTCAGATCCGTGGCGCCTCCGCAGTCCACGTGCTTCCAGCGATCGCCCAGGCCATTGTAGTTGTGAGCCATCTCGTGCGCCAGGGTGGAGCCGCCCCGTTCGCTGTTGAAGCCGCTGCCCATGCTCTCCATCTTCACGTAGGAGGAGCCGATGACATAGTTGCCGTAGCCCAGGTTGACGCCGCCGCCGGGGTTGTTGGTGTTAGTATCCGGGCTGATCATACCCACATAATGGGTGTACGCGCCGGAGCTGTTGCAGCCGGCCGGATTGGCCGTGAAGGTGTTCCACATGATCAGGTGGAACATCAGCTCGTCCATCTGCGCGGGCAGCTCCCACGGACAGGAGGACAGCCAGAGGAAGCCGCAGGGCCGCTCCATGCGGCTGGCGACATTGTAGTAGCGGAAGTCGGCCAGCGGCCAGAGGGTCTCGAAGCGGGCGATGATGGGCCAGAAGCCAGGGCTGGCGGTGGTGAAGTTCGAGCCGTGGGTGCGCACCGGTCGGGTGACAACGCAGATCGGCTCCTGGTTGGTGAAGGAGCGGGTCACCGAGAAGCTGTTGTTGCCCTCGTTGCTCTCTGGGATGGCGTTGAATGGATCAATTTCGGCCCGCAACTCCACGCTCCCGGTGCGCCAGTGCGCGGGCAGCCAGAAGTTGAGAGTTGCGTTGAGGTCCGTCCTGACGACCCCGGAGGTGAGCGCCGAAATGGGGCCGTTGATGGGTGAGAGAGGCGAGCCGGCCAGTTCTGCTCCGCCGCGGAAGCCGCGCAAGCGGGCCGTGACTCCCCTGGCCGGCTCGTTGAAGACCTGGGGGTAGACACGCACGAACGTCTGTTTGTTGGCGGTCAGGGGCACAGCGTTCGCCAGGTTTTGGATGCCCTGGGTGACCTCCAGATAGACGATGCGGAGGTCCAGGGCCGGGGTGCTGGTAGGTGTGCGCGTGGGCGTTCGGGTAGGTGTGCGCGTGGGCGTTCGGGTGGGCGTGCGCGTCCGCGTGGCAGTCATGGTAGGCGTTCGGGTGGCAGTGGCCGTCGGCGTGCGCGTGGCGGTAGGGGTCGCGGTGGGCAACGCGCTCAAGATCAGATTGAGCTTGTAGGGCAGGCTGCTGTAGTCGCCAGACGCGCTGCGGACACGCGCCCGATAGTTCCCCGCGGTGGCGGCCGTGTGGAAGACCTGCTCGCCGGTCGTGCCTGATTGCCCGCCGGAACCCAGCAGCTTATTGGTCGGGCTGTAGAGCTCCAGATCATAGTCGGCGGGCAGGTTGTAGAGCTGGACGGTGATCTCCTGTCCGCTGGCGACCGCAAACTGATACCAGTCCTCGTCGCCGGCCGGACAGAGGTATTCGGTGTACTCCTGGGGGATGATCTGTGCGGCCAGGGCGAAGCTGTCGCCTGCATAGTCGCCTGGGCAAGGGATGGTCGTGGGGGTGGGGGTGGCCGGCGCGAACAGATCAACCCGCAGCACGTAGTAGTTCAGCTCTTCGCCCAGCGTGCCAGAGGCCAGGAGATAGTAGGTCCCGGTGTGCATGGCGTCGTGGATGATCTCCTCGTTCTCTGTGCCGGGGTTGAGGGACTCCCCGACCGGCTCGCGTGCCGGATCGTAGAGCCGGAGATCGGCGTTATAGCTCAGCCCGTAGATGCGCGCTCGAATCCGCTGCCCGGCGACGACATCGAACTTGAAGTAGTCGAGATCGTCCGAGTTGCAGATGATCGGATGGTAGAGCGCACCAGGGACGATGAGGATCGCCTCGTCGAAACTCTCGTTCGGCTCCAGCGGGTCGCCGCAGGCTGGCGTCACGGTGGGCGAAGGGGTAGCAGTGCGCGTGGCCGTCGCGGTTCTGGTCCCCGTCCCCGTCGGGGAGGCTGTCGCGGTCGGCGTGGAGGTACGCGTGACCGTCGCGGTCGGCGTCCGCGTCGGCGCAGGGGGCGGCGTGGGCGTGGAGGTGGGTACCGGAGCGGGTGTGGGTGTGGCCGTGGCCGGCGGGGTCAGATCCACCCGCAATGTGTAATCGCTCGTGCTCCAGGCGCCGTGGTAGCCATACACGCGAACCCGGTAGTTCCCCGCGACCTTCGCTTCCCACAGGATGCGCTCGGCGGTCGTGCCGCCGCTGGCCGAAAAGGCCAGCCGAGATGCCGAAGGATCGTACAGCTCCAGATCGTAGTCGGCCGGCAGGTTGTAGAGCTGCACGTCGAGCGCGTCTCCGGCATTCGCATGGAACCAGAACCAGTCCTCGTCGCCGCTCGGACAGATGTAGAGGCTATAGTAGGAAACCCCCACGTCAATCGCCGCGGCCGTGGTGAAGCTGTCATTCGGCTCCTTGTAGTCGAACGGGCATGTCGGCGTCGTGCAGGTCTGGAGGGTCACTTCGTCTATGAAAAACGTGGTGGGGTCGCTCCAGTTCGTGACCCCGCGGAAGACGATCCTCACGGTCAGGCCCAACAGGTCCGGGTATGCGGTCAGGTCAATGCTTGCATGTTGCCACGAATCTCGGGTCGAGTTATTGTTCTCGGTGTGCAGGGTGTTCAGCAGCTCGCCCGAAGCGTTGCGCACCTCGACGTACAGGAAGTCGTAGGGCGAGCCGATCCCGCTTTCGCTGGTCTCCATGTACCACCAGAAGGAGAGGGTCGCGGAGTTCGCCGCTGTGGGCAGCGTCACCTGCTGGTAGAACTGGTCGGCCGCCTCGTTCTTGCCGCCCAATGCACCGCTCAGCAGCCCGGCATGGGCGCGTTCGCCCAGCCACGGGCTGCCGGCGATCTGCCACCCTTCGAACTCGCCGATCTCGAAGCTGCCGTTGGCGATCAGCTCATCGCAGGCGGCCGCTTCAGCAAACGCGCCGCGCGCCGAACCAGCAGCCGCACCCACCCCTGCGGTCGCGCTGACCGCGGCGGAAACCAACAGCGCAGCGGCTATCATAACGACTGCCAGAATAAAGAATGGTCGCCGGTTCATGATCCTCCTCCTTCTGGTAGATTGGTAGATTGGTAGGCTGGTAGATTGGTGGGATGGGTGTTGCGTCGGGTTGCCCAGTTTTCCCACCTACCCATTCCCAATCTACCAATTTACCAATATCTCACTTGCGGAATGTCAGCCCACCCAGGCGGCCGAAGACCGATTGGGCTCCGGGGCCAGGTTGGATGCCATCGCCGGCAGACAGCGCCGGCTCCTCCCAGGCCGTGACCCGGAAGTCGTCGAATGCCGAGGTTGCCGGCGCGTAGTCTGAGGCCCAGTTGGCCACGCCAAAGTAGCCGCCGGCGAAAGTCGCATCGGTCACGGTCTCCAGGTAGACGTCGTTGACCCACAGACTGATCAGCGGGCCGTCTTGCCTGACACGCAGCGTGTTGTTGGCCGTGCCCGGATTGATGGCCGGCGAGTAGGTCCACGCGTCGTTCCCAGCCTCGTCCCAGGTCAAGGCTCGCCACACTCCGTCGAAGAGCGCCAGCACGTACTCCCGGCTGTCCGGGTTGACCCAGAAGACATACGCTCGACTGAATGATCCATCTTCGCCGAGCAGCACGCCATAGGCCGTGGGGTAGATGCTTTCCTCCCGCCGGGCCATGACCTCGAAGAGGCCGCTCGGCAGCCGGCCGGCCGGCGAACGATAGACGCACGCGTAGTCCGCCTGCGTCGCGGTCCGGTATTCGCCGTTGTCGTAGCTCGCCTGACACGCCCGCAGTGCGCCTGCGGGCCAGCCGCCATGCGGATTGCTGAAGTCATCCACGAAGACCAGGGTCGGCTTCGACACCTTGAAGTCGTCGAAATAGGTCAGCGCCGAGGACGCGCTGTAGGCGGCCCAGTTCGCCACGCCGACGTAGCCGTTGGCCGGGAAGGAATTGTCGTCCACCGACATCAGGTAGGCGCCGTTGATGAACAGAGCGATTCGCCCGCCATCCCGGTGCACCTTCAATGTATTCGCGGAAGCGCCTAACGCGATGGCCCACGAGTAGCTCACGTCGGTCAGGTTACTCCAACTGCCGCCTTGATACTTTTGCAAGAGGTAGGTCTGGTCGGCCGGATCCACCCAAAAGACGTAGAGCTGACTGAAGTCGGTCTTGTCCTTCAGGCCGAACATCAGACCGTAGACGCTGCCATCGAAAAGGCCTGACTTGGCTCCTTTCACCTCGTACACGCCGGCCGGATGGGCGCCAGTGGGCGCGGGATAGAGGCACACCTGGTTGTAGGCTGTGGCCGCCACGCCGAACTCCCCTCCCACGTAGCCGCTTTGACAATTGCCCACCGTCCCGGTTTGCCATCCGCTGGCCGGGTTGCCGAAGTCGTCGAAGAAGACCCGCGGCGAGGGTTGCCGCGTCGCCGTGGAGGTCGGGCCGCCGGGGGTGTGCGTGCGTGTGGGAGTGGGACCCTCGGTCGCCGTTGGCGTCCGGGTTGCAGTGGCTGTCGGCGTTCGGGTTGGGATCTGCGTGCCGGCGACTGTCGGCGTCGGCGTTCCTGACGGGGAGGCTGTCGCACTGGGCGTGCGCGTCGGGGTAGCCGGCGGGCCGGCGCCAAAACGCTGCACCACGAGCGGCAAGTGAGCCGCAGCAGATCCCAGCGGCGGTCGGGTCGGGGTGCTGGTGGGGGTAGGCGTGCGCGTTGAAAGGGGCGTCGCCCCGATTTGGATGCGCCAGACGCTGCGGCCGTGCGTTCCCGCGACCAACGTATCGGCGTCGGGGTTCAGGGCCAGGTCCACCACAGCCACGTTGGGCAGGCCATCGCCGAACGGCTGCCAGCTCGCACCGTCATCCAACGAGCGGAACACGCCCACATCGGTCCCGATGTAGAGCGCGCCGGCCGCGTCGCGGTCAAGCGCGATGGAGAGGGCCGGCGCATCGGGCAGATTGCTGCTGATGTTCCGCCAGCTCCCGCCGCCATCGGCCGTCTTGAAGACGTGGCCGGGTGCGCCGGGCGTGTGGGTATTGAACCCGTTGAAGACCACATAGGCGGTTCTGGCGTCGTTGTGGACCACCGCGATGTCGGAAACCCAGCGGTTGGGCAAGGGGGCTTTGGTCACGTTCGTCCAGGCAGCCCCGTTGTTCGTCGTGACTTGCACGTTGCCGTCGGATGCGCCCACGTAGACCGCGCCCGCGGCCGCGGCCGCGACCGCGATGGCCGAGATGCTGCCCTGGCCCTTGCTCAGGTCGCCGCTGATCACGGACCAGGAATCGCCGCGATTCGTGCTGCGGTAGAGCCGGTGCGTGCCGTAGTAAATCACCCCTTGCCTGGCCGGATCCACGGCAAAGGGCGCGTAGAAGAGCGCGCGATCCTGCCGGTCAATGCCGTCAATCTTCATGGGCCAGTCTTCGACTGCCGCGCTGCCGCCCTTATCGTTGCGCTGGAACGAGATGCCGTAACGCGAACCGTAGAAGTACTGTGGGTTGAAGGGATCAATCGCCGCGTAGCCGCCATCCCCCACATCCAGGGCGTCCCACGCCAGCGGGCCGGACGTCTTGGCCTTGTTGTTGTCCTGCATCCCGCCGAAGACGATCTGGCTGTTGGTCGGGTGGATGGCGATGCCGGTGAATTGGAGCGTGGCCAGGTTGGTGTTGCGATTGATCCACGTGCGGCCGGCGTCGGTGGATCGCCACACGCCGCCGTCGTTGCCGATCCAGACCGTGTTGCGATTCTGGGGATCGAAGGCGATGGCGTGCATGTCCGGGTGGAGGCTGGTGTCCGCGCTGGTGTTCGGCGACATATCGAACCAGGTCGCGCCGCCGTCGCTCGACTTGATCACCACCTCTTTGATGCGCCGGACCGGTTGCCACTCGTAGTTCGCGGAACCGCCCAGGTAGACCACGTTGGCGTCGGCTGGATCCACCGCGATGACGTTGTCGTACCAGCATTGGCCAGTGCAGTAATTCGGCGCGCGCAACTGGGTCCAGGAAGCGCCGCCGTTCGTGGTCTTGAACACCAGCGCGCCGTCGTATTGGCCCTCTAACCGATAGTGGTAGCCGGCATAGAGCACGGCCGGGTCCGACGCCGCGATGGCCAACTCGACGCGCAGGTAGTTGGATGGAGGCAGTCCGCTGGTGAGCTGCGTCCAATGCGCGCCGCCATCCGTTGACTTGTAGATCCCGTGGCTCCAAAAGGCGACGTACAGAGTGTCTGGATTCTGTGGATCCATGACCAGGTCGGACGCTCCCATACAATCCTGACAGGTGAGAAGAGCAGTCCAGGTCGCGCCGCCGTTGTTCGACCTGAAGATGCCACGCACCGGCTTGGCCGCCCCTGTCACGCCGCTGCGCGCCGAGGCCACGTGCACGACGTTGGGCGTCCGAGGATTGACAGTGATGGCTGAAATCCCCATCCCGCCGAACTCGGCCGCGCCAAGCTGGGTCCAACTGGCGCCGGCGTCGGTGGTCTTGAGGATGCCGGCCCCATAGTAATTGTCCAGGCCAGGGGTCGGTTCGCCGGTGCCGGCGTAGATCGTGTCGGGGTGTTGTGGATCAATGGCCAGGGCTCCGATCGCCAGCGAGGGCTGGTCATCGGTCAGCGGTTGCCAGCTCGCGCCGCCATTGGTCGTCTTCCAGACGCCGCCCTGGGCCGCGCCCAGGTAGACCACGTTGGAGTTGCGCGGGTCCACCGCCAGCGCCTTGACCCGGCCGCTGACGTCAACGGTGAACGACTGGCCGATGGCGGAGTTCTTCATCGGCGCCGGGCCGATGCTCTCCCATCTTGCCGCGGGCGCGGCCTGGCTCTGCGCCAAAATGCGCGCCATCGCCTGCGCCTGATTCAGCGCGGTGGTTCGTGCGCCTTCTGGCAGACCGGCACCGGGGTAGGCGCGTTGCTGGACGAAAAAGCTCATGCGGCCAACCGGCCCTTCGCCCTCTTCCTCCCCTTCGGCAGACTGTGCGCTATCCGGCGCATCGGGCACGGTCCGCCAGTCGAACTCCCGATAAGCTTCGTCGGTCCGTGCATGACAATCAGTGCAGCGCTGGCCTGCGCCGTGATCCCACGCATCGGCAGGCGCGGCGGCCGGAGAGACGATGATCTGGGGGCCAGGCGTCACGGCCGACAATGGCTGGCAGGCTGACAGCCACAACCCACCGGCAATCGCCAACAGCGCAGCCAGGCTCCGGGTAATGACCGGGTCGAAACGCCGTGCGTTCATGGGTGCTCTCCTGTCGCGGATAGACGGTAGTCGGTAGATTGGTAGGATGGTGGATTGGTAGGCTGAGCAGCCAGACCCGACGACCAACCTACTAATCTACCACTTCCCAATCTACCAATCTACCAAATTCACTTCGCGATCATCGGCAGATACGTGGCCCGCGTCGCGACCTGTGGGTTCAGCCGGCCCCAGGCGGCGGCGGTGATATTTGCGTTGCTCAGCAAGGCCGCTGCGCCCGCCGGGTTCAGGCTGCCGTCGCTGTTGACCGGCAGCCTGGCGAGGAGACCTGCGTTCGGGTCGTTGATCCACGCCGAGTAGAGCAGCCAGCGGCCGTCAGGGCTCCAGCCGTGCAGGCTGACGTTGTACATGGTGTAGCCGACTGGGAAGTAGGTGTAGCCCAGGATCGAGCCGGCGCCCGCATCGAAAACCACCAGGTAGGTGTACCACTGGTAGTTCTGCTTGTAGCACGCCTTGACCGCCAGCCGGCTCTCGTCGGCCGACCAGAAGATCTCGCCCGCGCCGCACCAGTTCCAATCGTCCATCATGTCCACCAGCAGACGCACGCCCTGGCCGTCTTTGTCCGCCAGATACACCCCGCGGTGCATCGTGTCGCCCGCGCCGCACCCCTCCTGGTAGTTGACGATCGCCAGCCGGCCGGTCGTGGGCGCTACATCGAAGCCGTCAATATCGGGGATGCCGGTGCACGCGCCGGTGTTGACGTAGACCTCGACCGGCGGCGTGAACCCGACCGTAGTCCACTGGATCTTGTGCGGCGCGAGGACGTGGTAGATGCGGTCGCCGTAGGGCGCGGGCCGGCCGAACTCCATCCGATGGCTCGTGTCGGGGGAGAGGGTCGCCTGCGTGACGACGCCGGCCATCACCGAGACGACCTGGGCATCGAAGACATCCTCACCCGCGCCGCGATAGGCCACCAGCCAGCGCGTGCCGGTCGGGACATTCTCGTAACGGAAGCGTCCATCCGCGCCAGAATAGACCATTTCCTTGCCTTCCAGGTAGACCGGCCGGCCGGCCCACGGATCGCCATTGCCGCGGCGCACGATCCCCTCGACCACGCCGCAAGGGCAGGGCTGGTTCCAGCGGCCCGAGTTGGGGCCGGGCGTGAGCTGCTCCCACCACCCCCCGTCCGCCGCGACGCGGAAGAGGTTGCGGCTGGCCGGGGTGTACAGATACGCGTTGTCGGACGCGAAGTAGATGGCCCCGCCGCCCGGCCCGATGCGCAAGTCCCAGATGCCGCCGGTGGCGTCCCTGGGATGGGCGTGAAAGTCAAATAGGCGGGTCTGGCCGCTGCCGTCGGGGTCGAGGGTGTAGAGCGTGCTATCGGCCGCGCCGCCGCTTGCGCCGACCGCGACCAGGATCTTCTCTTGGCTTGTTCCGTTGGCAGACACGATGACGCCTCCAGCGCCGGGCAGTCCGTGGGACAGGACCAACCCAGCCAGTAAAACCAGTGCGACGAGCAGTGCGCGGCGACCTTTCATCGAACTCACCTCCGAGTATAGGGCGCGTAACCGGGCAGGTCGGGCCAGCAGATCACGCGTGTTGAGCGGTCGAACGCGCTGCTTTCGGCCGATTGGTCTGCGCCGGGCATTCACTCGTGCGCCGTGACGCACCTCATTATCACTCGCCGCTCCGACGGCCGGCTGACCTCCACGAAGCCCGCCTTGCGAAACGCCGAAGCCAGCCCCATGTAGCCTTCCGAGCCGCCAGAGACGCGATGTCCTTCTGCCGGGTCAACGGGATAGCCTTCGACGATCTGTGCGCCCTGCGACGCGGCGTAGGCGACCGCGCCTTGCAGGAGCCTGACCATCAGCCCCTGACGGCGATGCGATTTTGCCACGAAGAAACAGACGATGGACCAGACCGGCTGTTCGTCCACGGGTTTGAGCGTCCGCGAGCGTTCCAGCGGCGGAAAGCTCTCGCGCGGGCCGAGCGAGACCCACGCGATCGGCTCATCGCCAGCATAGGCCAGGATGCCGGGAACCTGCCCGGCGTCAACGAGCCCCTTCAGCCTGGCCCGCCGCTCCGCGGCCGGGCCGCGGCCGAATTCCGCGCGGCGCAGCCGCCAGAACATGCACCAGCACCCGGCACACGCGCCGCGCGGACCGAAGAGGCGCTCCAGATCGGGCCAGCGGTCGGCCGTGACAGGATGGATGGTGAGATCAGTCAATGGTGGCGTCGTGCTCATGTTCGACTCCAAGGCGCTGTTCGCTCCATAGCTGCGCCGGGGCCTGCGCCAGCCCACCGGCAAGGAAGGTGATCTGCCGATAGTAGTACGATTCGCCGTAGCTGCCCGGCTCCTTGTACACGCGCACGAGCCAGCCATAGACCTTGCCGAAGGCCGCGCCTGGCGGCAGGCTGGTCATGGTTATACTGCCCACATCGCCCAGCGCACTCGAAAGCCACGCGTCATCGCTTTCGGGGTCGAAAAGGAGCACCCGGTACGAATCGCCCGCGATCGCGCGGCGCTGCCAGACCAGCGTCGCGGGCAGGGGCAGGGCCGAGTCGGGCGGCGGCGACAGCAGCTTCACGTTGGCGATGTCGAAATCGCCGCCGGCGAGGCCCGCGCCGGCAGTGTAGGCGGTGATGGCGGATGCGCCCCAGCCGGAGACGAAGTTGGGATTCGTCCGATTGGGGCCGAAACAGACGTAGTACCGCTGCCCCTGCGCCAGACTGGGCGCGGCTGTGAAGATATAGCGACCGACCGCATCGGTGGTCGTGTGCGCCGCGTCGGACCAGGCTGCGCCGTTGTAGAAGCGGAGCCGCAGCGGGATGTCTGCGGCTGGCGCGTCATCGTAGGCGACCCGGCCATAGATGCCCTGAGAGGGGGAGCAGGTCGGGGTTGGGGTGAGAGTTGGCGTGCGGATTGCGGTTGGCGTGGCGGTTGGAGTGCGCGTCGCGGTTGGCGTCGCGGTCGGTGTGACGGTCGCGGTGGACCGCAGCGCCAGCGGCAGGTAGACCAGACGGCTGCCCGGCGCTCGCGTGCGCGTGGCAGTGGGTGTGCGGGTGCGCGTGGCAGTGGGAGACGCGGTCGCGGTTCTGGTCGGGGTGGCGGTGGCCGTGGCCGCGAGGGGCCGCGCTGATGTGCGCAGGCGCAGGCCCACGTCGGCCGTCTGGTTCGTTCCCACATCTTCCCAATCGCTGCCGTTCGGACTGAGGTAGGTTCTGCCCACCTCTCGCGGCCCGGCTCTGTCTATCGCGATGGGGTAGCCATAGGCGGCGTTCGTCACCTTGATGACGGCGATGACATCGTTGCCGGCCGTCGCCGCGAGCGGTGAATCGAGCGCGACCGAGTGATACCCCGCGCTGTCGAAGGTCAGGTTGAGCTTGCTGGCCAGCAGACCGCCCAGCGCGGCGCCATCGAACTGATCATAGAGGTAGAGATCCAGGTCGGTCGTGACATCGGTGGTCCAGAACTCGACCCGCGTGATGCGAGTGTTCACTGGCGGGATGAACTTCGCCAGCGCCCAGGCGGTCGGCCTGTTGTAGCCGAGCGTGGCGTTGAAGCCGCCCTCGTCGTAGTACCAGAGCGCGCCCTGCGGGTCGTAGTCCTGCCATTGAGAGGGGAAGCTGGCGTATTGGCCGATCTGCGCCGATCCGTAGGCGATGGTGAAATAGCCGCGCTCGCTCCCATAGCCGGCCGTGCCGCCCCAACCTGCGCCCCAACTGTTCTTCACGATCCAGCCGCCGCGTCCGCCAGCGTGTACCAGATGGTCATTCCAACCGACGATCAACACGGCATGGTTAGGCGTCCTGGTTCCGGGATAGTAGAGCGTGTAGCTGCCATCGTAGCTGCTGAATTCATTGTCCCAGGCATCGCCGCTGCCAGAGTAGAGACTGACGTGAAGCGGGCCGTGCGTTGCGATGGCGCTCTTCAGGGCGTCGGTCGTCGGCACGTAGTTGCCGGAGAGCATGGGCCACTCCACCACGGTCTTCTGGTACGGGCAGGCGGAATTGCATGGCGCGTCCGCCGCCACATACGGGTCACACGATTCCAGGACTGCGCCCTTCTGGGCGAAGAAACTGGCGACCTGGAGAGCGTTGCCGAGGCCGCAGCCGTTCTGATACCAGTTGCACTCCTTGACGTTATTCTCCGAAAAATCCCACAACCCCGCGTTGTCAATCAGCAGTCTGGATTCCAGCGCGGCGATGCTCGCAAACGCATAACATGCGTTGCACGCGCCCTGATTCCTGACCGGGCTGACCTTGCCGGTCATTCGCCAATCGAAATGGGAGGGCAGAGCGGCGATCGCAGGACCTGACCACTCGCCGCGCAGGTGCGCTAGATCTATCGGCGGCGGCACGAAGCCGGCTCGAAGCGGCTGCGGTGCATCGGCGACGCGCGGGAGCGCAGGGCCACGCTGGAGCGGAGGAAGCCCATCCCCGGCATCGGGTTTGCCAGCCTGGGCGACCGCCCGGCCCCCCATCGTCAGCAGGAGGCCGACGGCCAAAGCGACCAGCATCCACAGACAGGCGGCCAGGGATGAACTGCGACTCGGGTTCCGTGTCAGGCGCGATCTCATCGTTATCTCCTGCGACGCCGCGGCGGTCCAAACGGGTGGGACCCTCGTTTTCCAGAGATGAGCAGACTGCATGCGAGTATAGCACAACTCCTCGTGGGGTGACAAGCGTACCGGAGTCCTGGCGCTGATGTGTTGGGTGATCGGCCGTGTTATTGTATAATGAACCAGCTACGATGCGCTCGCCGGCCGAAAGATCACCGGCGGCATCCTTGATCTGATTGACCTGAAGACATGAAAACACTGATCCCGCACCTCTTCTACCTCCTCAAACACCGGCCGAACCGCATCAAGGTGGTGAGCCTGCTGCGCTTCTTGGGCTTCCTGTCCGCGCTGGTCACCCTCTACAGCGTCCTGTTTCATCTCATCATGGCCTGGGAAGGACGCCAGCATAGCTGGGTCACCGGCTTCTACTGGACCCTGACCGTGATGTCCACCCTGGGATTCGGCGATATCACTTTCGCCTCGGACCTGGGCCGCATCTTCTCCAGCATCGTGCTGCTCAGCGGCATCGTGATGCTGCTGGTGGTCTTTCCGTTCACCTTCATCGAATTCTTCTATGCGCCCTGGATGCGGGCGCAGGCCGAGGCGCGCACGCCCAGCCAGTTGCCCCCAGACACCAGCGGCCACGTCATCCTGACCGCCCGCGACGCGGTCGCCAGCGCGCTGATCGACCGCCTGGTGAAGTACCAATATCCCTATGTGCAACTGGTGCCCGACCTGGATGAGGCGCTGCGGCTGTACGAGATGGGCTACAGGGTGTTGGTGGGCGACCTGGACAACCCGGAAACGTACCGCCGCGCCCGCGCCGAAAAAGCTCTGCTGGTGGCAGTGACGGCCACCAGCGATCGGTTGAACACCAACGTAGCTTTCACCGTGCGCGAGGTCACCGAGAAGCCGCCCATCATCGCCACCGCCAGCCAGCAGGTTTCGGTGGACATCCTGCACCTGGCGGGCTGCAACCACGTGCTGCAACTGTCCGAGATGATGGGCCAGGCGTTGGCCCGCCGGGTGTCGGGCGGCGACGCGCTGGCGCACGTCATCGGGCAGTTCGACGCATTGCGCATTGCGGAAGCCACCGTGAGCAACACCGCGCTGGTGGGCAAAACGCTGCGGGAGGCTGAGCTGCGCCAGCGGATCGGCATCATTGTGCCGGGCGTGTGGGAACGGGGCCAGTTCATGATCGCCAGGCCCGACACGCGCATGATGCCCGGCACCGTGCTGGTGCTGGCCGGCTCGGAAGAGGCAATCGTCCGCTATAACGAGCTCCAGCAAGATCAGCCGGTCTCCACAGCCCCGGTGCTGATCATCGGCAGCGGGCGCGTGGGCCAGGCGGCCGGCCGCGCGCTGGCCGAACGCGGCTTGAGCTACCGGGGCGTCGAGATCAACCCGGCGCGCATCTGCGACCCCGAAACGTGGGTGGTGGGGGACGCGGCCAACCTGGAGGTGTTGGAGCGAGCCGGCATCCGCGCCACGCCAGCCGTGCTCGTCACGACCCACGATGACGATACCAACATCTATCTGACCATCGTCGCCCCATGCGCCTCTGCCGCTTAACGCCGACCTGGTGCTCATCGGCCACGTCGAAGCCGAAGACCGCTTCCTGGCGCGGTATGGGCGGGAAATCGGGTAGGTCAGCGCCCTCAGCGTTTGGCGGCTGCGCTGCCTCCAGCACGGTCCGCTGCTCACGGTGCGCTTTTCGTCGCCGATGGAGAATGTGATTCGCGTGCAGGTCGTGCACCACAAGGGCGGGCTGGATCGCGGGCCGGCGTTCGAGCTGAAGCCGGGGCCTGCGCCCGCAGTGCAGATCAGCGACGACGCGGACGCGGCCATGCTCACCAGCGGCCGGCTGACCGTGCGCGTGGCGAAGAGGCCCGACTGGCGCGTCGACTTCCTGGACGGCGACCGCGTCGTCACGTCGAGCGGCTGGCGCGGCCTGGCGCTGATGGAGACGCCCGAAGGCCGCTTCATGGTCGAGCAGCTTAACCTGGGCGTCGGCGAGTGTGTTTACGGCCTGGGCGAGCGGTTCACGCCCTTCGTTAAGAACGGCCAGGTCGTGGATCTGTGGACCGAGGACGGCGGCACCGCGTCCGAGCAGGCGTACAAGAACGTGCTGTTCTATCTGACCAACCGCGGCTACGGCGTCTTCGTCAACCACCCGGAAAAGGTGTGCTACGAGGTCGCATCCGAGAAGGTCGAGCGGGTGTAGTTCAGCGTGGGGGGGGCGAGACGCTCGACTACTTCGTGATCTACGGGCCGACGCCGAAGGAAGCGCTCGAACGCTATACCGCGCTCACAGGCCGGCCCGCGCTGCCCCCGGCCTGGTCGTTCGGGCTGTGGCTCACCACCTCGTTCACCACGAGCCACGACGAGGCGACCGTCACGAGCTTCATCCAGGGGATGGCCGACCGCGATCTGCCGCTGCACGTCTTCCACTGTTGGCCCGGCCCAATTCGATCATCGCGGTCGGCGCGGACGATCGGCGGCCCGACCACGACTTCGCCGACGGCATCACGTTCCACGTGTTCGAGCTGTCCTGAAAATCGCCCTATCCACGAAGCCACACGAAAAGACACTAATTGTCGAGGTGTTTTCGTGGCTGGTTGTATCGCTCACGACATGGGCCGCTCCCCGGAACCTCGCAGTGCAGCCAAGAGCTCCAATTCGTCGCGCCAATCCGCCCGCTTTGTGGTAGAATAGAGCCGGAGGTCCAGCGATGAAGAACGCGACCCTTGCTGCCGTGCTCATTGGCGTCATTGCTGCCGGCCTGATCGGGCTGGGCATGGCGCACGCGTTGGGGGCCATCTTGCCGGCCGAGGTCGCTCCACCCGGCGCCGGCCCCTCACTGCCCCCTGCTTCTCCGGCGCAGACGACCGGCGCCATCACCGGCCGCGTCACAGACGTCAACGGTAGCCCCGTCCCGGACATCTTCGTCACCGCCAGCACCTACGCCACCGCGATCCAGTGCCAGAGCAGCAGCGGCGCGGCGGCCGAGACCGATAGCCAGGGCCGCTATCGCATTGACCTGTCCCCGGGCGATTACCTGGTCTACGTCAATTCCCACAGCTATACCCCCGCCGTTTACCTGCCCGAGGCGTATCCCGATGTCAACAGTTGGTCGCGCATCACCAATGCTGCTCCGGTCAGCGTGACCGCCAGCGGGACGGTGAACGACGTGGACTTCAGCCTGCCGGCGGGCTACGCGGTGATCGGCCGGCTGGTGAATGCGGCCGGGCAGCCGGTGCGCGGGGCCGGCGGCCACATCGAGAACCTTACGCAGACGGTCGAGTACGGCTGCCAGTTGGGTTTCGGTTCATCGGACGCCGATGGGACGTTCCGGGTCAACGTGCCGGCCGGGGTCTACGACCTCTTCTTCGGAATGCCAGGCGAGGGCCATACGGTGCGCTATGGGTTGGAAGTGGCGGCCAACCTGGCCCTTGGCGACGTGCTCTTCGCAGAAGGCACCCGGCCCAGCGGCCCGCGCGCATTGGAGCCGGGTTATTCAGCCGCGTGGTTCGTCGCGCCCGGTCTCTTCCACATGCCGCAGGAGATCATGCGTACCCCAGGCGGCGACCTGTGGGTGCTGGCCGTCCGCACGCAAACCCTCTACCGGTTGGCGCGCGACGGCAGCGTGACCACCGTGGCTACGAACGTTGACGCGTACCAGGCCGACATGGACGCGGCGGGCGTCGCCTACTTGCACGGCCAGCCCGTCGGCGCCATCTACCGGGTGGCGCCGGACGGGACAAAAACGATCGTGGCCCAGTCATCAGAACTGCGATCTGCCTGCGACAGCGGCTTCGGGATCGGGCCGGACGGCAACCTCTATGTGACGCTTGATCGGTGCGCCGGCAGCAGCGAACTGATCCGCATCACGCCAGCCGGGGTCATCACGCACCTGAAGGATGGCCTGCCGCCGCTGAACGGCCTGCACACCGCGGCCGATGGCCGGTTCCTGGCCGCGGGCGGCAACAGGCTCTACGCCCTCTCCCTGGCCGACTATACCCTGACCCTCCTTGCCCAAATCCCGACGTGTTGCATCTCGCCGGGCGGCCTGACTACCGATGAGGCCGGTAACGCCTATCTGTCCACCAATGCGCGGCAGCCGAGCGGCCATCTCTACCGCGTCGTCCCTGATGGAAGTGCGACGCTGCTGGCGCAGATTCCGCGGAGCGGTCTCTCCGGCCTGGACTGGTTGCCGGATACGCAGGAAGTGGTCGGGGGGCAATTGCGTCAGGGGAACGTGCTAGCGGTCAGCCGGGCCGGCGCCATCCGCCAGATCGCTGCCGGCAACGGGCTGATCACCCCGATGGGCATGGCCTTTGCGCCGGACGGCGACCTGGCGGTAGCCTGCGACGATGGCGGAATGATGGCGCGCGTCACTCGCCAGGGTGAGGCAAAGTGGTTCTTCGATTACACATCGTTCACCCCGCCCATGCCTTTCGTCGCCTACGACGCAGACGGCACGCTTTACGCCAGCGAGGGCGCGCCCGGCTTCACCGGTCAGATCATCTCCCTGCCGCCTGGCGCGGTCACGCCCGGCCGCTACGTCTACGCCGACTGGCCCAGCGGGCTGGCCTGGAGCGGGGCACGGTCAGGAGACCGGCCCGAGCGAGGCGCGCTCCTGGTCTCGGAAACGTTGGCCGGCCGCATCGTGCGGATCAACCCGGATCGCACCACGACCGTCGTTGCCGCGGGGCTGACCTTCCCGCAGGGGTTGGCGCTCGATGCCGCGGGGCAGATCTACGCGGTGACCGGCAAGGGCAATGCTCAACTGAACGAGACGTTCCCTGTGCCGAGCATGGGCGACGCGATCGTGCGCATCGGACCCGCCGGCCAGGCGGTCACGGTCACGCAGCTCATGGACGCGGCTGCTATCGCATTCGCGCCCGGCGGCGACCCTTCGACAGGCTCAGGGCAGGGCCTGTTCGCGGCTGCCGGCCGCCGCGTCTATCGCATCACAGCCGATGGCTCTTTGTCCCCGTTCGCCGACGGCTTCGACCAGGCGATGGGCCTGGCCTTCGATCTGGCCGGCGACCTGTACGTGGCAGACGCGTGGCAGAACGGCATCGCCCGCATCCGTGGTTTCCCCCAGGGCGCGATCGCCGGCCAGGTGACCGACGCGCGCACCGGCCGGCCGATTTCAGGAACAAACCTCTCGATCGTCACCGGCTTCCCGATGGTTCTGGGCGCGCGGCTCTCGACCAGCGCCGACGGCCGCTACAGCCTGCCCGCCGCGCCGCGAGCGTACACCGTCACCGCGTCCGCGCCCGGCTACGTCAGCGCCTCTCGGCCCGTGACGGTGACGGCCGGGGTGACGACCACCCTGGACTTAAGCCTGCAACCGCGGCAGACCTACCTGCCGCTGATACTCAAGCGATACGACGCCGCTCACCCGCCCACACCCGCGCCGACTGCTACGGCAAGCGCGCAGCCTCCCACCGGGACGCCTTTGCGAACAGCTACACCGACCCCCATCGCCACGGCGACGCGCACACCCACGGCGACACGCACGCCCACTTCGTCACCGACTGCCACGCGCACACCGACCCTGACAGCATCGGTCACCCGCACGCTGACTCTGACCCCATCACCGACCGCTACAGCCACGGCCGTCCGGACGAACATCACCGTGGATGGCCGCGCTGACGACTGGGCCGGCCGACCTGTACTGTTGAACGATCCGGCTGGAGATGCCGAAGCCGGTTTCCTGGACTTGACAACCGGCCGCGCATTCGTCAACCAACATGCGCTCTACTTGCTCGTGGAGGCGGTGGACCCCCGCGCGGCGTTCGTGCAGTTCGACATGCTGTTCGAGACCGGGGCCAGGCGATTGCTGATCTCGTGGACACCGGGCCACCCGGACGGCTTCATCGGCGATGTGACAGGGGAGTATCAACCGGTTGGCCCCACTGCCAGGTCGTCCTTCGCGTTCAGCCCCACCCTGGAAGCGCGGATCGATCGCCGCGACCTGGGTTCGCCGGAGAGTTTACGCCTGGCGGAGATCAACGTGATGGTGGGTGAGTGTTGCAACTACCCTCAATGGCGCGCCGCCGACCAGTGGCGACCCATGGGCACAACGCCGATCGTCAACGAGTATGATCCGCCGCGGCTGATCAGCGACGAGCCGCGCTACGTGTTGGCGCGGCGCTTCGAGCTGCCGGACGATTATGTGGCAGAGCGGCTCTTTGCGCCGCCCGCGCCTGACCTGATCGCGATTGTGCGCAGCCAGAACGGGACGATCTACCTGCAGCACGGCGACCTCAGCGCGGGCATCTCAACGCTCAACCCGACTACCGGCGAAGTGCAGCGCATTCTCGACCTGCCGGCGAGCGGCGTTTCTCCCATCGCCAACGGCCCGGCCGACACGGCTTTCATCGGCGTGCGCGGAGATGTCTGGCAGGTGCGGTCCGATGGCTCGCACACGGTGTGGGGCCGGCAGGGCGACGCCTCCCCCCGCTACTACGCGGCCGACGGCCGGCTGATCGGCGTGTCGCACGACGCCAAACGGATCGTGAGCATGAACGCGGATGGGAGCGCGACCGAGATCGCGGCCGGGTTCGCCGGCATCTTCGACGTAGTTGTCGCGCCCGACGGCGCGATCTTCGTCTCGGACTGGGAAGCGGGCAGCATCACGCGCGTGGACGCGGACGGCTCGCGGCGCGTGCTGGTGGAACGAGTGCTCTACCGCGATCCGATGGACATGGAGATTGATCCGGCCGGCGATCTCTTCCTGAACACCACAGTCACGGGCCTGGTCAAGGTGAACCGCGACACCGGCGCGTTCACCCCCTACCCGGCGGCGCACAGCCCGTGCACCATCCACCAGGCCGACTTCGTCTTCCCAGCGGCGGGGCGGGTGGTCTTCGTGGATCCCACCTGGAGCCAGATCACCTGGGCCGATCTGGGCACGGGGCAAAACGGGCTGTTGGTCTCGAACCGGGGCGCCAACACCTGGGCCGCGGCCATCGGCCCCGACGATGCGCTCTACGTGGGCGCATGGGGCTGTGGCGCGGCTCTGCCCGCCCAGGTCATCCGGCTGGCCGACGACGGCACGCGGACGGTCTTCGTGGATGGCCTGCGGGGAGAAGTGCGCGACATCGCCTTTGCGCCGGACGGCGGCCTGTACGTCGCGGCCTTCGAGCGCAGCTCAGGCCTGAGGCTGAGTTACGTGCCACCCGGCGGCGGCGTACCCACCCCCATCCCCGGCGCGACGGGCTACAGCATCCTGGCGCTGGCGGTTGACCCGACCACGGGTCACCTGCTGGCGACCGAGCACGCGGGCGCGGCGGTGTTGGAGTTCACCCGCGCCGGTCTGCTGGCGACGCATCCGGTTCAGCTCCCCAAACCGGCCTTCGACTTCTTCCTGGACGTCGCGCCGGACGCCGCGCTCTACGCCTACGTGTCAGAAGCCGAACGCGCGACGACCGGCCCGGTCGTGGAGCGGTGGGTGGTGCGCCTCAACCTGCCTTGCACCCTGGACCGGCCCCAGGGCGGGCGATGAAGCGCTGGGTCTTGGCGACCGGCCGATAGCCGGCTTGCTCCAGCTTTTTCAGGATCGCTTTCGCCGCGCTGCCGGGCGACCACCAGATGCGTGTCTCAAAGGCGGCCCCGCGGCCGTGTCCGGCGGGCAGCGCGTCGAGCCAGGCGCGTATCCCCGGATGCGCCAGGTTGGGCGGCGTCGGTTCGTTGGTCTGACTGGCCAGCGACTTGAGCATGGCTTCCGTGGGCAGCCCGCCCTGGGGCCGGTCCAGGGGAAGAACCAGCCGCCGGCCCAGCTCATCATGCTGTTCCAGATCAGCCCGCCCTGGGGCCGGTCCAGGGGCTGTTGGCACCGAAGGAGAGCTCCAGCGTTTTCAGGCGCAGCCAGCGGTTGAAACGAAAGATGCCGCTGGCCTCGCGCAGTTCCACCGGGATGGTGGTGAGGGATTGATACCAGGCAAAAGTCATATTCCATGCCTGGCTGGTGAAGATCAGGACGACCGACGCGACCTCGGCCGCAATGCCCTCCGGCAGCACCGCGCTGAGGCCCAGCAGCACGACCGGCAGAAAGGAGAGGATCGGCACGCTCTGCAGCACGTCCAGCAGCGGCATCAGCACCGACTCAGCCCGGCGGTTGTACGCCGCCACGTAGCCATAGACCAGGGTGAACAGGAAGCTGAGGAGGTAAGCGGCCAGCATGCGGCCGGTCGAGAAGAGCGCGTAGATGGGAAGCGCAGCCGGTGCCAGGGAGATGTCTGGCCCTTCCACCACGGCGGGCGCGTGCAGCGCCAGGCGCGCGCCCCCGTAGATGAGCACCGCCACCGCCAGGATGACCAGCGCGTCGGCGCGGGTGAACCGGCGTTCGGTGAATTGCTCGCTGCGGAAAATGTGTTCTGGCTGCGACATCGGCGGTCGTCCTGTGCGTGTTAGCAGGTTGGCGCAGTAGGAACGACGTGGCTCGGGCGGCCGGAGCATCCTGGATCTGCCCGGCCTTTGCAGAAGGGGAAGATCAGACGCGAGGATGTACGGCCGGCCGCAGGCTCGCGGCGTATCGGCTGTGCGCCACTGGTATTGCCCAGCCCCCGGCCGGGAAGATACTATCTGGATCGAAATCGGTAATCATATTCTCATCTATCAGTGGCCCTATTGTATGCGCAAGTCGGGAACTGTCAAACTACCGGAACGCGGAGATCATGTTCCTCATTCTGCGCTTGCCGCCCGGTGGTTACTCATCGATGGAGGGCTGCACCTGTCTTGACAAGAGGCCCCGATCCGCTCGCGTCACGGATCGGGGCTTCTCGCGGTGAATCAGGCAGCTTTCAGGACGGCGAGGCGCTCTTCGACGGCCCTGGCTTCGGCCTGGACGTCCTTGAGATAGGCTTCCCCGGCCTCTGCCTCGGCCCGGAGTTCACCCAGATACGCCTCCAGCTCGGTGATGCGCTCAGCCCGGCTGGTGAACCGCCGATGGAAGCGCGGGGCATGTTCCGCATGACGACCGTGGCATTCATGGTGTTCGTGATGCCCATGATGCTCACCGTGACCGCCATGACCGCAACCGCAGCTTTCGGTCTCGCCGTCCTCACATTGGCAGCCGCCAGCTTCCTGTTCGCACCCGCACTCGTCGCCGCAGGCGCAAGCTGCATTGTAATGGCAGCAGCATCCACCATGCCGATGGCAGTGGCATCCACAGCCACACCTGTTTCCGCAATCACATCCGCCATGTCTGCACATTGTTTCAGCCTCCTGTTTTGATTGGAAATTGTTCTTCGTATCCCGCCAGGAACCGGTCCAGTTGCGCGCGGGTGCCGCGTATGCTGACGGCCCAGGCGTGCAGGAACTCGATTCCTTGATCGGTCAATTCGTATACGCGACGCGCTGGGCCGGCGCCCTCGGTATCCCAGGTCGAGCGCACCAGACCATCCTCTTCCAGCGCGCGCAGCGTGCGGTAGAGAGTGCCCGGATCGGGCGCCTGCCCATCGGCGCCTTCATCCAACATTTCCATCAGCTCGTAGCCGTGAGCGGGCTTGCAGGCCAATTGCAAAAGTAATCTTGGCTGCACGAGACCACGCATTCGCCCGGCCTGGCAGCGGCAGCCCGTATCAGATTGACCTCGATCACACATCGCACCTCCAGAATCATCAATCGTCATCTATATGTATAATACATCTATCAGTATAAGTCAAATCCTGATTTCTGTCAAATCGAGACACTGGAGGAACGTATGCGGTTCCGGTGGCTTTGCGCGTTCGTAGGACGGTGTTAGCGGCGCGGCGCGAAAACACG
>Ga0194126_10002292_pt1 | contig 31172 bp, 24 predicted proteins | sample TA2KigC150mmetaG_FD_148641 | JGI IMG/M metagenome (GOLD analysis project Ga0194126, IMG submission 148641) | Freshwater microbial communities from Lake Tanganyika, Tanzania - TA2015035 Kigoma Deep Cast 150m | ecosystem: Environmental > Aquatic > Freshwater > Lake | place: Tanzania: Lake... | reverse complement strand
CTGACCTCGCTCATCTCGGCCTACTACTACCTGCGGGTGGTGGTGGTCATGTACATGCGCGAGGGCGAGCCGCAGCCCGAATCCGAGCCCTGGCTGACCTTCACCACGCTCGTCACGGCGGTTGCCACGGTGGCGCTGCAATTCCTGCCCGCGGCGCTGTTCGCACTGGCAGCAGGGGCGGGGGTGAGGTAGGTTCGGCTTCCTGAATGTTGTAATGCCTGGTTGATGACACGGTTGGTCGAGCGGCTTAATTTCGTGATTAAGCCGCTTAATTTCAGAATATTGGGATGGAAAATCGGCTGCATTTTTGGCGCACGAAAAGCCCGATTTGCTGTACAATCGGAACAGCCATTCCAATGCACGGGGAGCGACTTATGCCGCGTAAAAAGACAGTTGTTTCCAGAAGCCAGGCCTCGCTGACCGGCCTCGCAGCGCCGCAGATGAAAGCGGCGAAAAAGGTGCCGCCCTCGGCCCCGATCCTTCTTCCGGAAAAGGGGAGGGGGAAGGAAATCGAAAATCTCGAAATCGCCTTCATCGAGCCGCCCGCGCCCGACGAAGCCAGCATTCCCGAACAAAAAGAACATTTCCAACTGCCGACGCGCTTCGGCGCGGTGCCGGTGGACGAGGCCCCGCTGGGCTGGGAGATCGAAACGCGGCGGCGGGAGACCAAGGTCACCAGGTTCCAGCACGCCTACCCAACGATACGCCTGCCGTTCCAGGAAGTGCAGCGTGCCGAGTTCGGGCATAACGAAAGATTCCTGGAAGAGAGCCGGAAGGACAAGAAACTGGCCGAGTTGTTCCCAAGCGGAGCGAACCGCCTGTTCTTCGGTGACAACCTGCACGTGATGCGCCAACTGCCCTCCGAGAGCATTGACTTGATCTACATTGACCCGCCGTTCTTCTCCGGCAGGAACTACAACGTCATTTTTGGCGATAAGAATGAAATGCGCTCCTTCTCGGATATCTGGGAAGGCGGCATGCCCGGCTACCTGGTGTGGCTTAATGCGCGCCTGTTCGAGATGAAGCGCCTGCTCAAACCGACCGGCTCGATCTACGTGCATCTCGATTGGCACGCTTGCCATTATGTAAAAGTAGAGATGGATAAGATTTTTGGGTAAGCGGATTCAACTCATAAGTGCAACAACAGCGGTTGAGGAGAGGTAAGCTGAGGTAACATAGCCTCCACGACCGCCAAGTCGAAGGAGCGCTTATGAGAACCTACACTCAGCTTACCCAGGAACAAAGATACCAGATTTCGGCGTGGAAGAGAATAGGGTTTAGCCCATCACTCACAAGTTAAGCACATTAACAACCTGTCAAGATGGATTTTTCCGACCTTTCGGGTACACTTCGCCCCATGAGCGAAGAAAAACAACCCCGAAAAGCCAGCAGCGTACGGCATACGCGCGCCATCCAACGCGACCGCACCAAACATCCCATCCCTGCGCCTACAGATGAAAATATCCAGAAGCGCCTCACCGAAATCGTTCATCCTGCAACCTTAGCACAAGTGGCCTACTTCCGCAGGTTGGGCTTGCCGGAACGGACGTTGAGTCTGGTTGTGATGGTCGCCTTTGTGCTGGACATGATCTGGCGACAGATTGGCGGCGTCAGCGAGATGGTGCGGCTGGTGCAAACCGAAAGCGTATTGTGGGTCTCGCCCCGGAAAGTCAGCCAGCAGGCTTTCTCGCAACGCCTGATGAGTCTGCCTGCCGAGTTGTTTCTGAATATCCTGTTGTCCGTCTTGCCGCGGATGCAGCAACGCTGGTCGGAGCGCAAGCGACCCGTGCCGCCGGAAATCGCCTGGGCGTTGGAGCGTTACAGCGAAGTGCAGGCGGTGGATGGCTCGACGTTGGATGCGCTCATTCGCAAAATCGGATTGCTCAAAGGCCTGTCACAGAACCCGCTGGCGGGCAAAATCACAGGCTTGTTGAACCTGGCCAGCCGCCTGCCGTCTCAAATTTGGTACGAATCCGACCCCCAAGCCCACGATCAACGCTTCTGGCCGCAGATTTTGGCGGCTTTGAAGGCCAATTCCCTGCTGATTCTCGACATGGGCTACATCAACTTCGCCATGTTCGCCCAACTGACTTTGGCGCAGGTCAAGTTCATCACCCGAGCCAAGAGCAACCTCGCCTACGTTTTCGAATGCGCCATCCTGAATACTCCACGCGTGCGCGATTCTCTGGTCTGGATTGGAACGGATGAGGATCGGCAGTTAGTGCGTCTCGTCGAAGTCCTCTATGCCGGAAAATGGTATCGCTACTTGAGCAACGAATTGGATCCCGAGCGTTTGCCCACCGCCTATCTGGTGGCCTTGTACTGGCAACGCTGGCGGATCGAAGATGCCTACGCCATTGTCAAACGCTTGTTGGGTCTGGCCTATTTCTGGTGTGGAGCGCAGAATGCCGTCGAGATGCAAGTCTGGGCAACCTGGTTGCTCTACGTGGTTTTGGTCGACCTCATCGATGCGGTCGCGGAAGCGCTCAACCAACCGTTCGCCGCGATTTCCATCGAGATGGTCTATCGCAGTTTGTATTTCTTTACGCAGTCTCATGCACGCGGCGAGGCCAAAGATGTGGTTGCCTATCTGGCTGCCAACACCAAACTATTCGGTATCGTCAAGCGCAAACGCAAAGGCGCACATCCATCGCCGTTGATATTGATTCCTGCCTTGACAGAACCAAATCAACCTTAACTTGTGAGCGATGGGTTTAGCCCAAGTAAGATCGCCGCAGAAGTTGGCGTCCATCGAGCGACCATTGGGCGGGAACTGAAGCGAAACGAAGGCGAGCGCGGGTATCGTCCGAAGCAGGCGCACGAGAAAGCCATGCAACGCCGTGCGCAGGGGAAGCCTCGGATTGGGGCAGAGAGTTGGGCAGTTGTGGAAGAGAAGTTGCGACAAGATTGGAGTCCGGAACAGATCTCAGGATGGTTGCAGAAGAACCACAACGTACAGGTCAGCCACGAATGGATTTACCAGCATGTCCTGGCAGATAAACGCGCTGGTGGAGACCTTTCTTCTCATCTGCGCTGCCAGAAAAAACGTCGCAAGCGGTACGGAAAGCCGGATTATCGTGGAAAACTGCCCAATCGGGTCAGTATCGAAGAGCGTCCAGCTATTGTCGAGCAACGAGAACGCCTGGGAGACTGGGAAGCAGACACGCTAATTGGTAAAGGACGGCGCGGCGCCTTGGTCAGCCTGGTGGAACGAAAGTCGCGCTTCACCTTGTTGCAGCCAGTTGATCAATGCCTTGCAAACCTTGTTTCCCAAGCCATGCTCTCCCTATTGGAACCTTTGGCAGGCAAGGTTTTCACGATCACAGGTGACAACGGCAAAGAATTCGCCAACCATGCGCAGATCGCAGCAGTTTTGAAAATCGCTTTCTATTTCGCTCATCCTTACTCCGCTTGGGAACGCGGAACGAACGAAAACACCAATGGGTTGATCCGGCAATATTTCCCGAAGAACACCAATTTCTCGGATACCACTTTCAAAGAAGCTCTTGCCGTCGCCGATAAACTCAATCAACGTCCAAGAAAATGCCTTGACTTCCTGACACCTTTTGAAGTATTCTATCTATCATCTGTTGCACTTACGAGTTGAATCCACAGTATGAAAACTTCATCAATGAGATCGTATGGTGCTATGAACTTGGGGGCCGTGTCTCCAAGCAAGCGTATGGAAGACGGCATGACACGATCCTCTTCTATGCAAAATCGACCGATTACATATTCAATTGGGATAAAGTACTGGTTGACTGGGATGAAAAGGGCAAGGCTAAATTCAAGTATGAAGATGAAAAGGGACGGTATCGTTTGATCGGGCGCTTTCTAAAAGACAGTCCCATCAAAGGTCATAGAGACATAAACCCTGAATGGGAGAGAACCCATCCTGAACTGGTTCAGCGTTATTATATGAAAGAGGGCAAAGCTCAAGTTGATTTTTGGAATATTTCACCCATCAACCAAGTATCCCCTGAGAGAATAGGATACCCCACTCAGAAGCCAGAGGAATTACTTGAACAGGTTATTAAGGCCTCATCGCCTGAGGATGGTGTCGTCGCCGACTTCTTCTGCGGCGGTGGCACCACGCCGGCCGTGGCGCAGCGTCTCGACCGCCGTTGGGTGGCCTGCGACCAGAGCCGCATCGCCGTCTCCATCACTGCCGACCGCGTGGCGAAGGCAGTGGAGAAGCAGATCGGCGCGTTGTTCCCGGTGCCGGATTTCACCGTCGAGCATTGGGGCATCTACGAAGCGCCGAAACTGGAGCAATACCCGCCCGAAAAATTTCGCGAGTTCGTGGTCAAGGCCTTCGGCGGCCGGCCGGAGGGCGTCTCGCCGCACATCCACGGCACGCGCTACGGCATTCCACTCTTTGTCGGCGAGCCGTCACGCCGCACGCGCATCGGCAAAGAGGAGGTCGCTGAATTCGCCAAAGCCGTCTACGAGGAGCGGCGCGCCAACCACGGTGTGATGCTGGGCTGGAACTTTGGCCCCAATGCACGGCAGGCTGCCCAAATTTTGGAGGCGCGCGAGAACAAGCGCATTGACTTCGTCCGCCTGAGCCTGGTGCGGCTGGAGGACGACGAATTCCGCGAGCACGTGGTCAACCAGAGTCCCGATTACGCCTCGCTGCTGCGATTCATCCAGCCGCCCGAAGTGCGTATTGCCGCGCGCCGCGTCGCGCCGCTCAAGTATGAGTTCGACGTGTCCGAGTCGGTCAGCCTGAACAAGGATGGCCTGATCGCCAATGTTCAGTGGGATTTCGACTACCGCGACGGTCACTTCACCTCCACGCAGGGCTACACCTTCCTGCGCGACAAGAGAACCGGCCGCCCGCTGCTGGTGGTGGAGTACGAATTCCCGGAGAAAGGTCCGCGCCCGGTGGCCTGCTCAGTGCAGGATGATCAGGGCGGCGAGCGCACGGTGGTGCAGGAGGTTGATGTAAAATAGAAAAAATGTCCACTTGACGGCGACGGCATTTTTGACGATAATAGAGGCGTGCCCCCCGGTAGTAGCTTCGGCGAACCCGGTGCGAGACCGCCTCACGGCGGTCTCTGTGTTTAACTATGAAAACCAACATCTACATTGACGGTTTCAATTTCTACTACGGCTGTATCAAGGATACGCCCTATCACTGGCTGAACCTGGCGCAGATGTGTCGTCTTTTGCTTCCAAAAGACAACATCCGGCGTATCAAATACTTCACGGCGCTGGTCACGGCGCGTCCCAACGATCCGGATAAGCCGTTGCGCCAGCGGGCGTATTTACGCGCTTTGCAAACCATCCCCAATCTGGAAATCATCCTGGGGAGCTTTCTCTCCCACGAAATCTTGATGCCGCGCTCACCTCTGGGCAGCGGATACGTCAAGGTTATCAAAACCGAGGAAAAAGGCTCGGATGTCAACCTGGCAACTCACCTACTGGTGGATGGTTTTCACAACGATTATGAACTTGCTGTGGTTGTGTCCAATGATTCGGACCTGCTAGCCCCGATACTCTTTGTAACCCGGGAACTTGGTAAACAAGTCGGGCTGCTCAATCCGCACAAAAACCCCAGCGTCGCTCTCATGCCGCACGTGATGTTCATCAAAAATATCCGTGCGGGTGTACTCAAAAACAGCCTGTTTCCATCTGTGATGACTGACCAAAACGGTCAATTCACGAAACCCGCAGTCTGGTAGCAACCATGTACTATTCCTTTGCTCCCTACGAACTTGATTTCCGCGAGTGGTGGCAATCGCACGCCTACCCGAATGTCAATCCGCTGACGCGTGATTTCCTGATCCACGTTACCCGTCCCGACGCGCCGCGCAGACTCTGGCGACACCAGGAAGAAGCGCTGATGCGTGTGGTCTATGCCTATGAACTCTTGCAGGAACGCGAACTGCTGTTGAACATTGTCACGGGCGGCGGCAAAACGGCCATCATCGGGTCGGTGGTCGCCTGGCTGAAAGTCAGCCATGGCATCAACAAATTCCTCCTGCTTTGCCCCAATACCATCGTCCGTGACCGGCTGGAGGACGATTTCAAGGAAGCCAAAGTGTTCCGCGATTTCGGCTTCTTTCCGCCCGGCATGGAGCATTTCACGAATGAACTCGGCCTGCACGTCATGCAGCCCGGCGAAGGTCCGCAAGGGATTCGCGATAATGGGGTGGTTCTTGGTAACATCCAGCAGTTGTACCAATCCAATATCAGCGGCAAGCGCAACCTGGCCGTGCTGATGGGCTCGGACGAGAAAATAGCGGTATTCAATGACGAGGCGCACAATACCCCGGCGGTCGAATATGACAACACCCTCTTCGCGCTCAAACGAATATGCCGATTCCGCCTCGATACCACCGCCACTCCCGACCGTGCTGATGGAAAGGCGCCTGATACCAAGATGATCTATGAGTACGGCATCACCGACGCACAGGCCGAAGTGCCGCCGATCATCAAGAATGTTGTCGTTTATCAGCCGAAACTCACTGCGGTGGAATTGACCTACACCAATCCGGAGACCGGCGAGAAACGCACGGTTGACCAGATGGACGAGGAGTTCGAGCGCATCGAGAGAGGTTTGAGTTCCACGCAGTGGGTCACCGACCCCGACCCGATGCGAAAGCAAATCCGTATTGCGCTCGACCGTCTTAAGGAACAAAACCGGCGGGCGGAAACGCTCGGTAAAAGCACATATAGGCCGATTCTCTTTGTCGTTGCCATCACCATCAAGGATGCCGAGCAGTCGCGCGAAATGCTCGAAAAAGAGTTCAATGTCCGCACGCTGCTTGTTACGGAGGAATCGGACGAAAAAGACCGCGAGGCCGCCCGGCATCTCGGCAAAAAGGATAGTCCCTACGAGGCCGTCGTTAGCGTTTTGATGCTGCGCGAAGGCTGGGACGTTCCCGCCGTCTCGGTGATTTTGTTGCTGCGCAAGTTCTCCAGCCGCGTCTACGGTCAGCAAGTGGTCGGGCGGGGCTTGCGCCTGAACGTGCGCGGCGAGGATATTCAGGAAATTTGCGCCGTCGTTGACCACGAAAAACTCCAGCACCAGTGGCTATGGGACATGGTCGGCGCGAGAATCCGCACAGATGTTGACCAACTAAGCATGTTCGGCGATGAAGATTTGCCCCCAAAACGCAGACAGCAATTTGTTGTCAATTCGGATTTGCTTATCGAGATTCCCAAACCTTCCGAAGAAGAGAAAGCCGATTTCGATGATGAATTGGCGAACATCAGGGTTGAAACCGGCGATTATCCGAATTGGCAGAAAATCCTGGATGAATTCGATTACACCATCGAGACTGAGATTACGCGCGTCGAGATTGACAGCGTTGAAGGTAAAATGTTGGATGGTTCAGAATTCAAAGAAATACGCGAGGCTCCGGCAGTCTATCATGTCAGAAAACCGGCGGAAGTAATTACTGCCCCCGCGGAACTTGCCGATCGTTTAAAAAACAGTGTCCGCGACATTGCCTCTGACCTGCTTGCTGAGGATGGGATAGGTTCGCACGAACTGGGTTATCTGTATGGCGTGCTGATGAACCATGTGGGCAGGAAAATGCTGAATGGCAAGACGGTAGGAACAGCCAGCGTGGAAGAGTTGCGCCATGCTCTGAATCGCATTCACATGATGTCCGCAAATATCAAATCCAAGCCCGGTCTGGTGAACAGCATCGTGAATTATAAGACGGAGGGATGATATGCCAACCAGTGAACGCGGCGATTTCGAAAACCCCACCAAAAGCGCGTATTCTGTCGAACGCTATGACTCGACTTGGGAACGCGATTACATGAAGCGGCTGGAACGTGACAAGACGGTCGCCAAGTGGACGAAGAATCATGGCATTTCCATCCCGTACGTCACCGAGGCAGGTAATGTACGCGGTTATCGTCCTGATTTTCTACTCGAGCGAATTGACAGCGCAAAGGAATTGCACGAAATCAAAGGCGGTCAGTATTTGCAAAATCCTGACACGATACGAAAACACGAAGCGGCTAAGAACTGGTGCAGGAAACGAGGAATGACATTCATCGTGATAACAAAATAGGAAGGGGACATTTCTACAAGTCTCAGAACAGTCCCTACTCACCCCCGCTCCCGCCCTTTCTCCTCCATCAGCGCCTTCATCAACCCCCTGCCTTTGTACTTCCCTCGTAGCGCATGGACAGCCTCCCGCGTAATCGGCTTCAGGCGCGTCCCGCGGCGAATCCGGGCAGGGAGGGTGATCCGGTCTTTGGTCGAGACGGTCGTGTTCATGTTGTGATTATAGCAAAGAGTCGGGCTGCCCATCCGCCCGGCCCTTCATTCCCCACTTCCCCAGCCCGCCGTCCTTATTGTTTCCCACCCCGGTAATACTTTGCATATTCCGCGAAATTCTCCTGGAACCCCTCCAGCCAGGCCTCGATGAAAACGCGCGACTCGAACATGGGCAGCAGGTCGGGGGCCAGGTCGGCGCGGCGGATGCGGGATACTTTTTCCTGCAAGGCAGCCATGGCGCTTTTCGTTGTGTACGGCTGCCTGCCGTCCCGCGCCAGTTTCTCCTCCAGCGGTTTTACGCGTTTCTGCATGAACCACAACAGGTCGTAGAAGTCGCGCCCCTTGAGCAGCGCGCCCTCCCGTCCGCGCTGGAAGCTGCGTTCGAGGCAGGCCAGCATCTTCCCCGCCATCATCGTTTCCAGCGAAAAATGCGCCGGGACAAAACTCAGCCCGTGGAAGAAGACCGGGGTGCGGAGGATGACCGCCGTCTGGCGATGGCCGCTGATCTCTACTTTCAGGTGCAGGGATTCCTCGGCGTGCGCCGACAAGCCGAGGGCATTCAGAATGGGAAATTTCAGCGTCAGGCGCAGGATGCCTGTTTCGCCCGTCTGGGTATGGATGGAGGTTTCAGCGAAGCCAAGCGTTTTCCGGTGGTACGCAAGCAGTTCGTCCGGGAGCGGACCGAGGTCCAGCCCCGAACCGTTGTCCAGGTCCAGATCCTCGGACAGGCGGTTCAGTTCATAGATCGCGTGCAGGCAGGTTCCCCCATAAAAGTTCAGCCGCCGGTAGACAGGATGGTTGTAGAGGAAGTCGAGCGCCCGGGCCTGCATGGCTTCCTTCAGCAGGATGCGTTTGGTCTCGACGGGCAGGAGGGGGTCGCGGCTTTCCAGGATGTGCCGCAGGGACTGGATCAGAGTCGCCATGTGTGCCTCCGCAGGTTTTCGTGGACGCGTTCCATTTTCGGGATGCCGGCCTCCTCGACCAGCCGCCGGAATTCCGCCCGGCTTTCAGACGGGAATTCTTCCAGGTTCAGGCGCAGTTCCCCCGCCAGGTCGAGGGCGGGCAGGAGACCGGGCAGCGGCCGCTGGAGCAGGTAATCGAAGAGCGCCTTGGCCGGCGTGGCTTCGGCGTAGCGCAGGCCGTGATACTCGTGGATGGTGAAGCCGTTGTAGAGCGCCGGGCGCATGTGGCGGTACCAGAATGTGCCGAGGGAGTTGACGATGCGGCGGGTGTTTTTGGCGGTGGAGGCGGTGAGCGGGTGGGTGACTTCGGTGAGCAGGTTGTGCCGCTGCAGAACGTATTCGAACGAAACGTAGGACTGGGGCAGGATGATGGCGCTGACGGCGGGCGTGAACGCGGCCTCGCCGCGGTGCAGGTCGTGGAAGCGCCGCGTCATGTAGACGCCCTTCTTGAGCGGCAGGATGCGGCCCGCCCTGGCCCAGCGGTGCAGCAACAGGCGCGCCTGCTCCGGGCTGTCCATGCCGGCGGACTGGCGGAAGCCCTCGATGGTAAAGTAGGGCAGGGACTCGAAGGGGGCGAGAAGGTCTATTTTCATATCGGATAATTATCAAATTTTGATAATTATCCGATACAAAAACAAGATTGTCAAGGCATTTGGGTTTTCCCGCTGGTCAGGTAATCGGAGCGGCTTTTCTTTCCATCCACCCCTCGTACACTCTCAGCAGCGCCACCCCGCCCAGGATCAGAATGCTGCCTCCCGCCTGCACCCACGTCAGCCGCTCGCCGAGCAGGAAGAAGGCGATGGCCGCCGTGAAGACCGGCTCGGAGGTGGCGATGAGATTGACCACGCTGGAGGGCAGGTGCGTCAGAGCCACGTTGTAGAGGCCGAACCCGGCCAGGGTGGGGCCGGCCGCCAGCAGGATGAGCGCTCCCCAGCCGAGCCATGCATCCCCCAGCCAGAGGAAATCGGAGAGGCGGGAGGCCGCGCAGGGAAGGAGTCCGCCCGGGAGCAGGTTGAAGCCCAGCAGGAAGACGGCGGCGAAGCCGAAGGTGTAGACCAGCGTCGTCCAGGGGTTGAGTCCGCGCTGGGAGGCGGCGCGGCCCATCAGCGTGTAGATAGCGTACCACAGGCCGGAGAGGATGCCGGTGACGATGCCGGCCAGGTTGACGCGCCAGGCCGCCGGGTCCAGCGCGCCCGAGACGAGGGCGCACCCGGCCAGGCTGAGCGCCACCGCCAGCCATTTGGCCCAGTCCAGCCGTTCCTTCAAGAGCCAGCGTCCCAGGACAGCAGTGAAGGCGGCCGAGGAGTATGCCAGCACGGTCGAGACCGCCGCCCCGTTCAGCGCCACCGAGAGCGTCCAGAGGGCGTTGAAGAGCGCCAGCATCGCGCCGAAGAAGACGAGGTAACGCAGGTGGGACCTGTCCACCTCGAGCAATGCCGGTCGCAGCAGTCTGAGCGCAGCCAGCAGGCTGGCGGCAACGAAGAGGTCGCGCCAGAAGGCCAGGATGAGCGCCGGCAGGCCAAAGGCCTGGGTCAGGTGGCGGATGAGGATGGCCGTGGTGGACAGGATGACCGCGCTGGCCAGGGCGGCGCTGTAGCCGCGGCTGAGGTGGGAGACTTCAGGCATGGGATGATTGTACCGGGTTTCCATCCACCCGCCCGGCAGTGAGATATGTTACGCCGTTTCCCCAAACAGCACAACCAGCAGATGCTGGTTGAGGAATTTCGGCGGCGCGTCCTTTCCAGGGACGATCTGCCCCAGGGTGTAACCGCCTACCAGCGGCACATGCAGGCCGAGGGCTTCCTGGAGCAGGGATAGTTCGGCTCCCGGCTGGGACTCGAACAACATCTGCCAGGCGGCATCTGCCAGCGCCAGCGCCAGCACGGGACGGGCGTCGCCCAGCACCTGGAGGGCGTCACGCGCCGCAACCGCGGCGGCTTCCTTGCAGGCGCTCATGCTCCCGACCAGCAGGTAGGCGTCGCTGCCGTCGGCCACGGGCGCATTCAGGCGGAAACTGCCATCCGCTTCTACCCGGATCGGCGAGCGCAGCAGCAGTTCATCCCCGGCCTGCTGGATTCCGAGCGGGTAGAGCCGCGCCAGGTGGTTCAACGGTGGGAAGGCCCATTCGCGCGCCGGGTAGCCGAAGAGGCGGGCGTAGGTCTCCGAGGCCGGGCGTCCGTCCAGCATGCGCAGCCAGAAGCCGCGCGAACGGGTGATGCGGAAGTTGGCGCCGACCGGCTGCCAGCCATGCGCCGCGCCCACCCCAACCCGGATCCGGCCTTCGAGACGCGCCAGAGCCAGGCCACTGGCACCGGACTGGCTGCCGGCGATCTGGTAGGCGTTCCCGGTGTGCAGGTCGCCGCAGGAGAGGCCGCCGGCGAGGAAGGCGCCGGCCGGCAGGCTGGCGCATAATTGCCCGGCATCGGCGTTGAACCCGTCGGTGAAGAGCAACGCCGGGCGGTCGGGATGTTCGGCCAGGAGCATCTCCAACTGGCGGCCGACCTCCCGGCTGGCCTGCGAGTAACCGGAAAGCCACTGTACATCAGCCCGGGCGTCGCTGGCGGCAAGCAGGGCGACCGTCACCGCGTGGGTGGCGAGCCCGGCGCGGGTCAGGCTGGCCGGGGAGCTGAAGCCGACCAGGGGCAGGTTGCCGGTCAGGCTGACGACCCCGTTCACCACCTGGGCGGCTTCATACTGGTGGGAGGCGATGACGATCCCCAGGATGGGCGGTACGTTCCCGACCTTGTTCAACGCCTGGTGGGCGGCCTGCAGGCCGGCTTCCCGGCCGTCGAGCGCCTGCGCCTGTCCGATCCCTGCCGCGAGAGTCATATGCGCCTCGTCAAGTTGTCCATGCTAGACCTCCGCCACCGGGACGGTGAAGTGGAAGGCGGTCCCCTGGCGGAACTCGCTTTCGAACCATACCTGCCCGCCCTGCATTTCGATCAGGCTGCGGGTGATGTTCAATCCCAGGCCGGTGCCCGGCGCCTCGCGCGCCTTCTGGTCTTCGGAGCGGAAGAATTTCTGGAAGATCTTCTTCTGGTCCTCCAGGCTGATGCCGATGCCGTTGTCCTTGACCCACAGGTGCACCACTTCCGGCGCGCCGGCCTGGTCCCACTGGTTGGCGTGGCGCTCGGCGCCGATGGTGATCTGGCCGCCTTCGGGGGTGTACTTGTGGGCGTTGTTGACCAGGTTGGTCATGATCTGCCCCAGGCGGGTGGGGTCGGCCCAAACTTTGGGCAGTTCGGGAGGAAGTTGGATGGAGACGGTCTGTTTCTTGTCTTCGAACTGTCGGTTGCTGGAGCGCATCACTTCTTCGATGGCGTCCTTGAGGTCGACCGCCTTGAAATCCAGGCGCAGGCGGCCGGCTTCGATCTTGGAATTGTCGTTCAGGTCCGAGACCAGGGTGGACATGCGCTCCACGTTCGAGCGGATGGTGCCCAGGAAGTTGCCCTGCATCTCGTTGACCTGCCCGACCGCCCCGGCCGACAGCAGTTCGGTGTAGCCCTTGATGGAGGTCATCGGGTTCTTCAATTCGTGCGCCACGAAAGATACGAACTCGCTCTTGGCCAGGTTGGCGGCCTGCACTTCGCCGTAGAGTTGGGCGTTGGCGATGGCGATGGCGGCATGGTCGCTCAGGCGGGAGAGGAACGTGAGCGCGGTCTCGGTCTGTTCGGCGGGAGACAGGCTCTCGAGCAGGATCAAGCCGATGGCGCGGGTCTCGCGCCGGATCGGGACGACCACCTGGCGCAGGGCCTGGGGCAGCAGCCCCGGCCGGTACTCGTCGAGGGCAGCCTGCTGCGGCTGGCCGCCCTCGACCGCCGCCCGCGCCGCCCCCTCCCCAAGCGGCAGCGGCAACTCGCGGTAGGCTGCCAGCAGGTCTGCGTAGCCCTGCTCGGCCATGACCTGGAGGCCTTTCTCTCCCACGATTCCGATCAACCCGGCCTCGGCCGCGGATTGGCGCATGGCCCAATCGAGGGTGATGCGCATGGCGCGGGCGACATCCAGGCTGGCGTTCAGTTCCCGGTCGATGCGCTGCATGACCGAGAGTTCGGCGACGCGCTCAGAGAGTTCCTGGTCGGTCAGGGTGTAAAGCCGGGCGTTCTCGATGGCGACCGCCGCCTGGCTGGCAAAGGCGGTCAGCAGGTTCTGGTCGTCCTCCACGAACGGCAGGCGGTCGAGGCGGTTGATGACCTCCAGCACGCCGATCACCCGCTCCTTGACCTGCATCGGGACGGCCAGCAGGGAGCGGGTTTCGAAGCCGGTCTGCTGGTCGGTGTTGTACCAGGCATTGGAGCGCTGGGCATCGTTCTCGATGACCGGGGCGCGGGTCTGGACGGCCTTGCCGACGATCCCGCTGCCGGGCGGCAGGCGCTGTCCCACCAGGTCGCTGGCTGCGCCCCCGGTGGCGACCCTGAAGACCAGTTCGTCGGTCTGGTCGTCCACCAGGAAGAGGCTGCCCGCCTCGCAGTTCAGGATGACGACCGCGCTCTCGAGGATGGTCTGGAGCAGCGGTTCCGGCTCGAGGGTGGAGGTCAACTGGCGGGTGATCTCGTTCAGGGTGGATAACTGGCGGGCGCGGCGTTCGGTCTCCTGCAGCAGGCGGGCTTTGACGATCGCCCCGGCGGCCTGGTCGGCGATGGCTTGCAACAGTTCGACCTGGCCGGGCGTGTACCCGACCGAGGCGTCGCGGCTGGCAATGCTCAGGGAGCCGATCGTCTCGGCGCCGGCGTTGAGCGGCACGCCCACCCAGGCAAAGGTCCCGCTGGTGGCGGGAGTCAGGCCGCGTTCCCGGCATTCGCGGGTGTAGTCGGCGGTCAGGAGGGCGCGCCGGTTATGGATGACCAGGGAACTGAGCCCCAGTTTCGAAGGCAGCGGGAGGTTCTCCTTTTGCAGCAGGCGGTCATCCTGTTCGAGGCAGAAGGCGAAGTACAGGAAGTCGTTTTCCTTGCTGTGCAGGGTGATGTGGAAATCGTCCACCGGCAGGATCTGGTCGGTCTGGGCATAGATCAGTTCCAGGATGTCGTCGTAGGCGACCGTGATATTGACGCCCTGGGCGACGCGCGCCAGGATGTTCATCTCGCGCACCCGGCGTTCCATACTGGAGACGACCTGGGCGCGTTCGATGGCGACCGCCGCCTGGTTGCCGAGTTGTTCCAGGAAACTGATGTCCTGGCTGCCGTAACTTTCCCCGGAGCGGCGCGGGCTGAGGGCCATCCAGCCCACCAGCCGTTCGCGGCCGGGGAGTGGGACGAAAAGCGATGCGCCCAGCAGCGCCAGGCGCGCCTGCTCGGGCTGGAGGGCGGCAGGCAGGCTGCCGGCCGGGTCGATGAAGAGTGGCAGTTGTTCCCGGGCGAGGGATTTCACCAGCGCGCTGGCGGGTGAAAAGCGCAGGTCGCTGGTCGGGCGGCTGTCGGCGCCGGGGACGGCGTTGTACTGGTCGTTCAACGGGTCGTAGATATAGAGGTGCGCCTGCTCCGGGATGAGCGTCTCGGTGATGTGGCGGCGCAGGCTGTTCATCACCCCGTTGAAATCGACGGTTGTGGTCAGTTCTAGCGAGAAATCCTGGATGCGTTTCTGGTAGGCGCGCTCGCCCCGGAAGAAAATGGCGTTGACCAGGTTCTGCAGGCGGTCGCGCAGCGGCTGGAGCAGGAGCGCCAGCAGGAGCGCCAGTCCGCCCACCAGCCAGGGGTTGGTCGGGGCGATTGCCTGCCCCAGCAGCAGGCTCAGGCCGAGCAGGATGAGGGTGTATGCGGCTGCCACCAGGACGGCCAGGAGCGTGAAAAGCAGGCCGCGGCGGATGACCAGGTCGGTCCGCGCCTGGCGGTAGCGCAGGATGGTGAAACCGGTGGCGAGTGGGAAGAGCGCCACCGGCAGGAAGAGCGCCGGGTGAAAGTCGAACAGGCCGAACGGTTTGAGCAGCAGCCAGCCGGTCATCGGGGTGAAAGCCAGCGCCCCGCCAATCAGGATGGCGCGCGCCTGGGCTTTGACGATGGGTGAGGGCGCCGCCGCCAGCCGGTAGACCATCATCCCCATGAAGAACAGGCCGGCGAAGCCCACGAAGAGATAGAGCAACTGCCAGGCCTCGATGTAGGCGGTGGGACGGTCGAAGGCGAACAGGGTGGTGAAGGCATAGCCCGCAAGCCCCAGGCCGGCCAGGTAGGAGACCCAGCGCAGGTACGGGTAACGCTTGACCAGCCGGATCTCCTGCGGGAAGACCGCCGCCAGGCTGATGCCCGCCCCACCCAGCAGGCCGAGCGCCAGGGTCCACAGGTGGGTCAGGTAATGGGTGGTGAAGATTTCGAACAGGGCGCCGGTGATGATCGCCAGGGACGAGGTGAAGATGGCAAAAGCCTGTCCGGCCGGTTCGCTGCGGCGCATCCCGAAGATCCACAGGCTGGTCCCGAGGAAGACCAGGCTGATGATGGCGGGGATGACGAGGTAGGCGTTGCGGTCGGCGGCAGGGAAGGCTTGCAGCAGGACTGTGTAGGTCTGGGTCCCGCCGCCGGTCGAAAGCGCCTCGACCGGGAGCGTGTCGCCCGGGGCGAAACCCTCCAGCGCGGCGGCCACATCCCGGGCGGTATGGACCTGCTCCCCATCGATGGACAGCAGTTGGTCGCCCAGGCTGATGCCCTGGCTGACCAGGTCCCAGTTCCCGCCCGGCTGGCTGGGTACGGCCCCGTTATAGGCCATGGTGTGTTCGAAGAAAGCGCCCGGGAACGGCTGGCGCAGCCAGTCCGAGGCGAGGATGAGCGTGGCGACGAAAGCCCCCAGCGCCACCAGTTGGTATGCCAGCACCAGGACCTGGGTCGCGCGGGTTATGAATTCGTGGAAGGGTGCGGGTCGTTGCATGTCTGGGCCATCCGTAACGGATTCTACTACTCCTTGCATGAATTGCTGGACAGCCTCATTTTACCCCCTTTAGTGGCGGAAATGCCTCACGCCGCTGACGACCATTGCCATCCCATGGCGGTCGGCCATTTCGACCGCCTCGCCATCCCGCAGCGACCCGCCGGGATGGACGATGGCTGTCACCCCGGCCTGCGCCGCTGCCTCCACCGAATCGGGGAAGGGGAAGAAGGCGTCGGAGGCCATCACCGCGCCGTGGGACTTTTCCCCGGCGCGCGCCGCCGCCATCCGGACACAGTCCACCCGGTTGGGCTGCCCGCCGCCGATCCCGACCGTTGCTGTGCCCTGCACGAAGACGATGGCATTGGACTTGACGTGCTGGCAGGTTTTCATGGCAAAGCGCAGGGAGTCCCATTCCTCCACCGTCGGCTGGCGTCTGCTGACGACCTTCCATCCGCCCTGTTCAGCGCCTTCCCCGGAGGTGGGGGCGGGGTCTCCGAAGTCCACACCCTGCTTGAGCAGGCCGCGGTTGACGGAACGCAATTCGTACGTGGGCGAGATTTTCGTATCCGGCATCGCCACCAGCCGCAGGTTCTTGCGGGTTGACAGGGCATCCCGGGCTTCCGTTGTGAATCCCGGCGCAATAATGCACTCCACGAAATGGTCGCCGAGGGCGGCAGCGGTCTCCGCATCGAAGGGACGGTTGGAAGCGATCACCCCACCGAAAGCCGAGAGCGGGTCGCAGGCGAAGGCTGCCCGGTAGGCCTCCGCCAGATCCCCGGCGGCGGCGATGCCGCAGGGCGAGAGGTGCTTGACGATGCAGATGGCGGGTCCATCGAAAGCGACGACGGCGCGCCAGGCGGCATCCAGGTCGAGCAGGTTGTTATAGGAAAGTTCCTTGCCCTGCAGGACCTTCCCGCCCAGCGGCCCATCGCCGGGTGTATAGGCATACAGCGTGGCGGACTGGTGCGGGTTTTCACCGTACCGCAGTTTCTGGACCGGGTACAGGTTGAGTGAAAGCGCCTCTGCGCCTGCCAGGTAGGTCGATATCAGCGAGTCATAATGTGCCGTGGATGCAAAGCCCTTGATGGCGAGGGCTTTGCGGGTCTCGGGCGAAATCGCGCCTCCCTGGATTTCGGCCAGGACAGAGGCGTAATCCGCCGGGTCGCAGACCAGGGTGACGCGCTCGTGGTTCTTGGCCGCGGCGCGGATGAGGGTTACGCCGCCGATGTCTATGTTTTCTATCGCCTCGGCGAAGGTGACGCCCGGCCTGGCGATGGTCGCTTCAAAAGGATAGAGGTTGACGGCTGCCAGGTCGATGTAGTCCCAGCTGTGCGCCAGCAGCTGGGCGCGGTCTTCCCCGGTGGGACGCGCCAACAGCCCGCCGTGGATGGCCGGGTGAAGGGTCTTGACCCGCCCGCCGAGGATCTCCGGCGATTGGGTGTATTCGGCTACTTCGGTCACATCCAGCCCGTTTTCATGTAACAGTCGGGCTGTGCCGCCCGAAGCGAGCAGCGTCCAGCCGAGGGAGGCGAGACCGCTGGCGAATTCGACGAGGCCGGTTTTGTCATGGACAGAGAGGATGGCTTTGGGCATATTACCTCGAATATTTGGATTTATAGTTATGGATAAGGATAAGGGTAAGGGGTTGGGGTTGGAGCAGAAGATATTTGTTTTGTAATAATATCCAGATAATAATATTCAAGGTTGTAATCGGAAGCGCAGTAAAGTGTTCTGTTGTCAACCCAGGATTTTGGCCAGATGTTAAAGCTTATCCCTTCAAGCAAGTTCTCTTGAGACATCGATGTTAGGTCAACAAGGATAATTGCTGCACCAACCCCTTCGCTGACGACCGCACCTAGTATTATTTTTTGCATATCGGGTGAAGGCATAACATCTCCTGCCTGAGAAAACTTACCGTCAAGTGTAAATTCATTGATTGCGCCCGACTCAAGAGTTAGAATGATAAAAGTCATGGGCTTTTTTGACTGATCGATATAATAAAGTTTAGTGTCATCCCGAGAAAATGTATACCAATAAAATCCACCCGGAGCCAGTATTGGGGTTATCTTTTTGGTTGCAAGTTCAATTCGCATGAGAGCCATTATTCCCCCGTACACAACGCCGCTTACTGGGGTACCTTTTGACAGGTAGAGATATTTGTCGTCTGCTGTCCAATGAGTGGGTACGAGAGCTTGATATTCGATAAGATTCTGCACTCCCACCAGCACACCTTCAGGCAATGGCTGTGAATAGTCTATTCCAAGATAATCCTTGCGAAATGAAATATCGATAGGAGATTGCGAACCATCAAGAGTGATTATTCGAGTTATGGAAATATCTTTTGAATCTTCTGGCCAACAAACAAAAGCCATATACTTATTTGTATTTGAAACCTCAAAACCAAAAGGATGATAAGGGGAGGCGGAATAATCACAATAATCCTCAACCACTGCATTCTCGGTGGCTTCAATGGGTAGAGTTGGAATCGGTATCTCTGTTGGCCATGAAGTAGGTGTACCTAAAGCCGGTGGAGTCAAGCTTGGAGCAATAACAGAAGAAAGCATCTCAGTAGAATGTGGCATGGGAGATGATGTTGGAATATCTCCTGTTGGTGTCTGGCATCCAGTAAACACAATTGTCAACACAGCTATGAAAATGAATTTAGCCATCATATTTTCCCTTGAAAGACTTGCTTGAGTGTTCTTACCAATAGCCGATGTTCAACCTGGTGAACTCTTTTTTCAAACGCTTCCAAAAACTCACCCTGCTGAAATCGGATCTTTTCTATCGCCAGCACCGGCCCATCATCCACGCCCTCGTCGGGGACGAGGTGCACCATCACTCCGGAGCGGTCGATCTCGCCCGCCTGCCAGGCGGCGTAGGCGCGTTCGATGGCGCGCGTGCCGGGGAAGGCGCCGGGCAGGGCCGGGTGCAGGTTGATGACCCGCTGCGGGAAGCGTTCCAGGAAGGCGGAGGTCAGCAGGCGCATCCAGCCGGCCAGGATGACATAGTCGGGCCGGTAATGGGCCACATGACCGGCGAGCAGGGCGTCATAATCGCGGCGGTGGATGTCTTTGGCTTGGGGCAGGACAATGGCCGGCACACCGGCCTGGCTGGCGCGCACCAGGCCATAAGCCTCGGCCTTGTTCGAGAAAACCGCGACCACGCGGGCAGGCAGCGCGCCCCCGGCGCAGGCGTCGAGGATGGCCTGGAGGTTCGAACCGTTCCCGGAGATGAGCACGACCAGGCGGGTCGTCACGCCAGTACGACTTTCCCCTCCCCCGCCGCCAGTTCGCCGATCAGCCAGGAAGGTTCAGCCAGCGCCTGCTGCACCTGTTGGGCGGCAGCGCTCTCCACCGCCATCACCATCCCAATGCCGAGGTTGAAGATGCGGTACATTTCATCCTCGGCGATCTCGCCCCGTTTCTGGATCAGCCCCCAGAGGGGCGGCGTCGGCCACGAGCCGCGCCGGATGACTGCATTGAGGTTCCCCGGCAGGACGCGCGGCAGGTTCTCGACAAAGCCGCCACCGGTCAGGTGCGCCAACGCCTTGACCAGGAACCTGGTCAGCAGCGGATGCACGACCGGGAAGTAGGAACGGTGCGGCACGAGCAGGGCATCGGCCAGGGGAATGCCCAGTTCGGGGAAGACCGTCTCGAGGGCAACATCGGCGAAGACCTTGCGGATGAGCGAATAGCCGTTGGTGTGCGGGCCGGAGGATGCCAGCCCGATCAGGGCGTCGCCCGGCTTGAGGTCGGATGTACGCGGCAGGATGCGGCTGCGTTCCACCACGCCCAGGATGGAGCCTGCCAGATCGAACTCGCCCGGGGCATAGATGCCCGGCATTTCCGCCGTCTCGCCGCCGAGCAGGGCCATGCCTGCATCCCGGCAGGCTTCCGAGATGCCGTGCACCACCTCGGCAGCCAGTTCCGGTTTCAACACCGAACTGGCGAAGTAATCCAGGAAGAACAAAGGGCGCGCCCCCTGGACGAGGATGTCGTTGATGCAGTGGTTGACGATGTCATGCCCGATCAGGCGGTAGCGCCCGGCCTGCGCCGCCAGTTTGACCTTGGTGCCGACCCCGTCGGTGGAGGCCACCAGCACCGGGTCGGACATCTTCTTGAGCGCCGAGGCGTCGAACAACCCGCCGAAAGCCCCGATCCCGGCCAGCACTTCCGGACCGTAGGTCGAACGGGCCGATTCCTTCATCAACTGGACCGCCTTGTTCCCGGCGTCGATGCTGACCCCGGCCTCGGCATAGGCCGAACGCTTGAGGGTGTGGCGGGCAATATCGCGGCGGTACTGCATCCCGTGGAAGGAAATGTGTTCGATGGCGGCGTACGCCCGTTGGACCGCCTGCTCCAGGGTGGCGTCCCAGGCGGTGACGCCCACCACGCGTCCCCCGGAGGTGACGATCTTGTTGCCCTCCAGCCGCGTCCCGGCGTGGAAACACATTCCTTTTTCGAACGGGTCGCGCGAGCCTTTCACCAGCCTGCCGTACATCAACTTACCGGGGTAACCCTCGGAGGCCAGCACCACGCAGGCCGTCGACTCATCCTTCCAGCCGAATTTGACCTGCTCCAGCCGTTTCTCGACGCAGGCTTCGGCGATCTCCAGCAGGTCGCCTTCCAGCAGGGGCAGCACGGCCTGGCTCTCCGGGTCGCCGAAGCGGCAGTTGAATTCCAGCACGCGCGGGCCGTCGGCGGTCAGCATCAACCCGGCGAAGAGCACGCCCACGAAGGGCGTCTCCTCCCGGTACAGCCCGGAGATGGCCGGCTGGAGGACGGCGCGGACGATCTCGTCCACCATCTCCGGCGGGCAGACCGGCACCGGGGCACAGGCGCCCATCCCGCCGGTGTTGGGGCCGCGGTCGCCATCCAGCAGGCGCTTGTGGTCCTGGGCCGGGAGCATCGGGCGGACGACCTGCCCGTCGCTGAAGGCCATCAACGAGACCTCCGGTCCGCTCAGGCGTTCCTCGATCACCACCTCCCGGCCGGCCGCGCCGAATTCCTTCCTGACCAGCATGGCGCCCAGGATGGAACGGGCTTCATCCTTGTTTTCCGGCAGGACGACGCCCTTGCCGCCCGCCAGCCCCGAGGCCTTGAGCGCTACCGGGTACTCCAGGCTTTGCAGGTGGTCCAGGGCTTCGTCGTGTTTTTTGAAGACGCCATAACGGGCGGTCGGGATGTTATGGCGGGTCATGAACTGCTTGGCGAAAGCCTTGGAGGCCTCGATCTGCGCCGCCGCCTTGCGCGGGCCGAAACAACGGATGCCGGCCATGATGAGGGCGTCGGCCAGGCCGGCTGCCAGCGGCGCTTCCGGCCCGACGATCACCAGGTCGATCCGGTTCTCCTGGCAGAATTGGACCACCGCCGGGTGGTTATCGAGCGAGATGTGGCCGACGTTTTCCCCCAGTTCGGCCGTGCCGGGGTTGCCGGGCAGGGTGAAAAGGCGGCTGAGGCGCGGCGATTGGGATACTTTCCAGGCGATGGCGTGTTCCCGCCCGCCGGAGCCGATGACAAGCACATTCATAAAGCCTCCTTCCAGGCGATCCCTTGTTCGAAGCCGGTCTTGACGCTCGACAGGTCGACAGCCAGGGGATAATGGCCGGCGAAACACGCCTGGCAGTAACCGTCCTCCCGCCCGATGGCGCGCATCATCCCCTCCAGGGAGAGATAGTGAAGCGAATCCGCCCCTATTTTCTCACGGATTTGCTCAACCGAGTGCCGGTGGGCGGCCAGGTCCTCGTATGCCCCCATGTCCACGCCCATGAAGCAGGGGTGCCGGATGGGCGGGCAGGTGATGCGTACATGGACTTCCTTTGCCCCGGCGTTCTTGAGCAGGCGCACGATGGGGCCGGTGGTGTTGCCGCGCACGATGCTGTCGTCGATCATGACGACCCGCCGGTTGAGTACATTCTCGTTGATAACGTTGAATTTCAACGCCACGCCCTGCTTGCGCAGCGAATCGGTCGGTTCGATGAAGGTGCGCCCGATGTAGCGGTTCTTGATGAAACCGTCGTTGTAGGGGATGCCGCTGGCGGATGAGTAGCCGATTGCCGCCGGGATGGACGAATCCGGCACCGGGATGACGACCTCCGCCGCGGTCGGGCATTCGAGCGCCAGTTCGCGTCCCAGGTTCTGGCGCACATGATGGACGCTGCGCCCGTCCCAGACCGCATCCGGCCTGGAAAAATAGATATGTTCGAAGACGCACAGCGCCGAGGGTTCGACCGGCGCGAGCGCCTGCTCGACGCGCAGCGCCGTGCCATTCAGGGTCACGATCTCGCCTGCTTTCACTTCGCGGATCGCCTCGCAGCCGAGGGTGTGCAGCGCGCCGGTCTCGGAGGCGGTTGCATAGCCGCCGCCGGGGAGCAGACCCACGCTCAACGGGCGGAAACCCCACGGGTCGCGCACGGCAAAGATGCAACTGCGGGTCAGGATGACCAGCGAGTAGGCCCCGGTCCATTTCCGCATGGCGGCCTTGATGCGCGCTTCCCAGGTATCGCCGGAATCACGCGCCAGCATCATGGTCAGGACTTCGCTATCGGACGAGGAGGAGAGGCCGACCCCCTGGCGCATCAACTCATCCCGCAGGGCGGCCGAGTTGACCAGGTTGCCGTTGTGCGCCAGCGCCAGCGGGCCGTTCATTGTCTCGATCATGAAAGGCTGGGCATTGCGGGCGGAGGATGAGCCGGTGGTCGAGTAGCGGGTGTGTCCGATGGCGTAGTGGCCTGCGAGCCGCGCCAGGCTGCCGGGCGTGAAGACCTGCGCGACCAGCCCGGCGTCCTTGTGCAGCGTCATGCGCTCCCCGTCCGAGACGGCGATGCCAGCCGCCTCCTGGCCGCGGTGCTGGAGGGCGTACAGGCCGAAGAAGGCCATGCGCGCCACGTCCTCGTGCGGGGCATAGATGCCGATCACGCCGCAGGCTTCGCGGGGGTGTCCGCCGAGGGCGATGCTCATTGCAGTTCCCGGTCGTCGGTCGTGATCCGGGCGGCGGCGGCGGCGCGGGACCTCACGACCGCTTCCCTGGTCCCGGCATCCACCAGGCCGAGCATCTTGGCCGCCAGCAGGGCGGCGTTGGCTGGCTCCAACGCCAGCGCCGGGGCGATGCCGGAAGGCATGCGCAGGGACGAGTAGATGTCCGCCCCGCCGAAGGCTTCCGGAACGGGCGGGCAGGCGATAACCGGCGCGCCGACCGCCCCGTCGGTGAAGCCGCTCAGGGCGTTGCTGCGCCCGGCGACGGTGATGTAGACTTTCGGGCGCGGGTCGGCTTCGTATTCACCCAGGAGCGCCAGGGCATGTCCGGGCGTCTTGTGGGCGGACGCGATCCGCAGGACGGTCTCCAGCCCGAATTCATGGCAGGCGGCGGCGATCTTCCGGCTGTGTTCGAGGTCCGCTTTGGACCCCATCAGGATGACAACAAGTGGTTTCATCTTTTCCTCGGTCAGATCAATCCGGAATTATGCAGGTTTTCGAGCAGGCGGTCTTCCACCGGGTAAGCCCCCGGCGCGAAGGACTGGCCGGTCAGCATCTCATGGATCGTGATATAGCGTTCGCTGGCTGCCGTCCACAGGTCTTCGGGCATGGCCGGGATCTCCCCATCGCCGCGGTAGCCTTTTTCGGCATACGCCAGGCGGATGAACTCCTTGTCGAAGTTCTCCGGCTCTTCGCCGGAGGCAAACTTACCGGCGTAGGTATCGGCTTTCCAGAAGCGGGAGGAATCCGGCGTGTGGACTTCATCGATCAGCAGGATTGTCCCGTCGGGGGCGCGGCCGAACTCGTACTTCGTATCCACCAGGATCAACCCGGCCCGGCTTGCCACAGCCTGCCCGCGGCGGAAGATCTCCAGCGCCGCCGCCTGAACCAGTTCCCAGGCTGCCGCTTCCAGGTGGCCGCGTTCCACCACCTCGGCGCAGGTCAGGCGTTCGTCGTGGCCGGTCGGGCCGCCCTTGGTGGTGGGAGTGATGATCGGGTCGGGCAGGCGCTGGTTCTTCTGCAGACCGTCCGGGAAGTTGTAGCCATAGATCGTCCGTTCGCCGAGCGCATAGCGGCGCCAGAGGGCGGTGGAGGTGACGCCGGTGATGTAGCCGCGCACGATGACCTCCACCGGCAGCGGCTGGACCTCGGCCACGACTGCCGCATTCGGGTCGGGGATGGAGACGATGTGGTTGGGGAGGATGTCCCGCGTCTGCCCGAACCACCAGGCGGCCAACTGGTTGAGCACCTGTCCCTTGTACGGGACCATGGCCAGGACGCGGTCGAAGGCTGACAGGCGGTCGGTGGTGACGATCAAGCGCCGGCCGCCCGGCAGGCGGTACCACTCGCGCACCTTCCCGGCGGCTTTGCCGGGCAGGGGCAGGTCGCTGGTTTCGAAGGCCAGCGGCAGGAGGGCGGTCAGTTCGGACCGGGTCGGCATGGGTATTCTCCTTCAGGTTTGCGAGGCATATTCCACGCCTTGCTGGAACAACGCCAGCCCGCTGCCGGCCACGGCGTGACGGGTGTGGAGCGGGTGCTGCCAGGCATGGATATGGTTCTCGGGGTGCGGCATCAGCCCCAGGACGTTGCCCGGCGGGTTGCAGATGCCGGCGATATCCAGCAGCGAGCCGTTCGGGTTGGCCGGGTATTCGCCGTTGGCGGGCGACCCGTCCGCCCGGAGGTAGGCGAGGGCGACCTGGCCGCAGGCGGCGAATGAGTCCAGCGGGAAACCGGGGGCGGCCTGGAAATTGCCTTCGCCGTGCGCCACAGGGCAGTCGATGGCCTCCCGCAGGCCCCGGGTCCAGATGCAGGTCCGCGAGAGCGGCGCCAGGCGCACCCAGCGGCATTCGAAGCGCCCGGAGCGGTTGAAGGTGAGGGTGACCTGCCTGCTGTCGCTCTCCACCCGGGAGGAGGGAAGTTGTTGTGGCAGGACGCCGTTGCCGGGCAATATACCCGCCTTCACCAGCGCCTGGAAGCCGTTGCAGATGCCCATCACCGGCCTGCCCGCGTCAACGAAGGCGGCCATTTCGTCGGCGAAATAGGATTTCAGGTCGAGCGCCAGCAGGCGGCCGGCGCCCAGGGCGTCGGCGTAGGAGAACCCGCCGGGGATGACGAGCATCTGGTAATCCGCGAAATGTTTCTTCCCGGCGCGCAGGAGGTTGAGCGGGACCCCCTCCGGCCGCGCCCCGGCCAACGCCAGGGCTTCGATGGCATCCAGGTCGCGGTTCGTGCCATGCGCTTGCAGGACGAGGGCTTTAGGCTGCATCCCCACCCCCCGCATCCCGGTTGAAAGCCTCCACCAGTTGCTCCACACCAACGGAGAAGCCTGCCAGTTGCAGGCAGGGACGGGCGTCCACCCGCCCGATTGCCTGGCAGGGCAGGCCGTTGAACAATCCCTCGAACCCGGTTGCATCCCCCGGCGCGACTTCGGCCAGCAGGCAGCCGTTGACCTGGCGGAAGCAGGCCTGCGCAGGGATGGCGGCCTCGACCTCCAGCCCCAGCCGCCCGCCGATGCACATCTCGGCCGCCGCAACCGCCAGCCCGCCCTCGGACAGGTCGTGGCAGGCTCGCACCAGTCCGCCGCGGATGGCCTGGTGCAGGGCGCGATAGACGGCCGGCGCGGAGGCCGGGACCTGCGGGACGGGGGACAGCCCTTCGTCCAGCGCCTGGCCCAGCAGGTAGACGATGTTCCCGGCTGCCTTCAAATCCATCGTGACGGCCTGGTCCACATCGTGGATGATGCCGATGGCCGAGATCAACAATGTCGGCGGGATGGCATGCCGCCTTCCGTCCGCGCCGAGGTACTCGTTGTTGAGCGAATCCTTGCCGCTGATGAAGGGTGTCCCGAAATGGATGGCGGCGTCGTGACAACCGCGCGCCGCCTCCACCAGGCTCCCCATCGTCTCGAGGCGGTTGGGGTCGCCCCAGCAGAAGTTGTCGAGCAGGGCGATGCGCGCCGGGTCGGCGCCGACCGCCGCCGCGTTGCGGATGGCCTCATCCACCACCGACCAGGCCATGCGGTAGGGGTCACGCTGGCCGTATTCGGGATTGATGCCGTTCGAGAGCACAATGCCTCGATTCCCTTTCGTCCCGATGGGTTTGAGCGCCGCCGCATCGGACGGGGCGTCGCCGTGGACGCCCACCAGCGGCTTGACCACCGTCCCGCCCTGCACCTCGTGGTCGTAGAGGCGGATGACCGGCGCCTTGGAAGCGATGTTGGGGGACGAAAGCAGATTTAGCAGGGTTTCACGGACATCGACGATGGACAACGGACGTTTGACCGTGGTTTGTGGACTATCGTCCATGGTCTGGATGACTGCTTTCAACTGTCGCTGCGGGACGCCCTCGTGCAGGAAACGGTTGTCCAGGTCCAGCGCCACCCTGCCATCGTAGCGCACCACCAGCCGCCCGCCTCCGCTGAAGGCGCCGATGTCGGTTATCTCTGTGTCAAAGGTCTCGCACAGTTCCTCCAGGGCGGCCATATTTCCCGGCGGGACCGCCAGCGCCATCCGCTCCTGGGCTTCGGAGAGCCAGACCTCCCACGGCGCCAGGCCGGGATACTTGAGCCGCACCCGTCCCAGGTCCACCTCCGCCCCGAGGACGGCGGCCATCTCGCCGACCGCCGAGGACAGCCCACCCGCCCCGCAGTCGGTGATGTCGTGGTACAGGCCGGCGTCGCGGGCGCGCAGGATGACATCGATCAGCCCCTTCTCGGTGACCGGGTCGCCGATCTGCACCGAGGCGCCGGAGACCTCGCCGGTCTGGGCGTCCATCGGCATCGAGGAGAAGGTCGCGCCGCGCAGGCCGTCCCGCCCGGTGCGGCCGCCGAGCACGACCACCCGGTCGCCGGCCTGCGGCTGCTTGCGGTGTTTGCCTTTGGGGGCGATGCCCACACAGCCGCAGAAGACCAGCGGGTTGGCGGTGTAGCCTTCGGCATACAGGATGGCGCCGTTGACGGTGGGGATGCCGATCTTGTTGCCGTAGTCCTGCACCCCGGCCACCACGCCGCTGCGGATGCGGCGCGGGTGCAACACGCCTGCCGGCAGGGACTCCAGGGAGGCATCCTGCAGACCGAAGCACAGCACGTCGGTGGCGGCGATGGGTTTGGCGCCCACCCCCAGGATGTCGCGGATCACGCCGCCCACGCCGGTGTTGGCCCCGCCGAAGGGTTCGATGGCCGACGGGTGGTTGTGGGTCTCCACTTTGAAGGAGACCTCGTATTCGTCGTCGAAGGCGATGATCCCGGCGTTGTCCACGAAGGCGGAGAGCACCCAGGGGGCGGCGATCTGTTGCGTGGCGGATTTGAGGTAGGCGCCGATGAGGGAGTCGACCACGGATGGCGCCTGGTGTGAGTCCCCGCCCTCGATGACCACCTGCGCCTTGAAGGTCTTGTGGACGCAATGCTCGGACCAGGTCTGGGCGATGGTTTCGAACTCAACGTCGGTCAGGTCGCGCTGTTCCTCCCGGCAGTAGGCCTGGATGGCCTTCATCTCCGCCAGGTCGAGGGCGGCGCGCCGCTCCTGCGAAATGGCGAGCAGGGCCTCGTCGCCCAGGCCGGACAGGCGGATGGTCGCGGTCCGTCCGCTGGCGCGTGCCGGCTCCGGGAAGGAAGGTTCGATGACGCCCACCGCCCAGCGCTGGATGACGGGGTTCGCCAGCAGGCGGCCGGCAAGTTCCCCGGCGCGCGCCGGGCCGGGTCCGTGCAGCAGGTAGGACAGGCCGGTGGCGGCGCGCCGCACGCCGTCCAGCCCCATTTCATGGGCGGCGCGCAGCAGTTGTTCCGCCGCCGGGTCGGTCACGCCGGGGCGCAGGCTGACCTCCACCAGGACGGAACCCGGCTCGAGGTCCGGCAGCGGGACGGGCAGTTCGTCCCAGGCAGCCGACTGGGTCACCGGGTCGGCTAATAGTTCGAGAGCCAGCCGCTGCAAATCTTCCTGAGACAGTTGGCCCTCGATGAAATACAGGTCGCGGCAGTCGACCCGCTGCAGGTCGCCGAACCCCATGGCGCGGGCGCCGGCTAGGGTACCCGCAGGGCGCGGGTCGGCCTGGAGGGAGCGGACGACGAAGCGGTAGATGGGCATGTGAAATTCCGGAAGGGAATTGCCTGATTGTACACGCGGGAAGTTGTCTGGTCAACCTGACGATGGTCACCAGGCGCCCATGTCTTTCGGAAGGGGCGGGTGTTGTTGTACAATGGGTGCATCCAAATCCCGCGCCTGAGAGGAGACGCCATGAACCCCTTCCTTGCCCTGTTGTTGACCTTTGCCATCGCCATCGGCTGGCTGCGCCTGATGGATTTCTTTGCCCACCGCGGCTGGATCGAATCGCGCCTGAGCCGCAAGGTGATCCACATCGGCACCGGGCCGGTCTTCGTGCTGTGCTGGTTGATGTTCCCGGATGTCTGGTACGCCCGCTGGCTGGCTGCGCTCGTCCCGCTCCTCATCACCGTCCAGTTTGCCCTGATCGGCCTGGGCGTGATCAAGGACGAGGCCTCGGTCAAGGCCATGTCGCGCTCCGGCGACCGGCGTGAGATCCTGCGCGGGCCGCTCTTCTACGGCCTGGTCTTCGTGGCGCTGACGCTCATCTACTGGAAGGACAGCCCGATCGGCATCACCGCCCTGATGCTGATGTGCGGCGGGGACGGGATCGCCGACCTGGTGGGACGGGCGGTGAAATCGCCCCATCTGCCCTGGAGCAAAAAGAAAACGGTCGCCGGGTCGCTGGCGGTCTTCAGCGGCGGCTTTGCGCTGGCGCTCTTCGTTCTGGGGATGTACATCTTGGCGGGAATCTTCCCGGGACCCTTCACCGGCGCCCTGGTCCCGCTGCTGCTCATTTCCCTGGGCGGGACTCTGGTAGAGTCGCTGCCCTTCCCCGACGTGGACAATATCACCGTCACCCTGGCGGCGGCGCTAATCGGGCATCTGGTGTTCTAGGGAGGGTGGAGGCTGGAGGAACGGAGGTTTTGAGGGTCTCTTCCTGTCTTCTTTTTTCATGGGGTGGTGTCCAGAAGAAGAAAGCGGGCAGAGTACTCGATGGCAGGACATGTGACGGATGTCCGCTTTGATGGAGGGGAGTCCACACGGGATGGTCGTAGGGGGAAAGCAGCCCCGGCCATGCCGGGATGGTCGATTCGGCTATAATGCCGTTAGCGGAGAACCTCCCATGAACCTGCCCCTTGACCAAATCCTAAAAGGCGATTGCGTCGAAACCCTTAGTTCCCTGCCGGGGAAGTCCATCGACCTGGTCTTCGCCGACCCACCTTATAACCTGCAACTGCAAAACGACCTTCACCGTCCCAATATGACGAAAGTGGACGCGGTGGATGATGCCTGGGACCATTTCGACTCGTTTGCCGCTTACGATACATTTACCCGCCAGTGGCTGGCCGCCTGTAAGCGCGTGTTGAAACCCACCGGCTCGATCTGGGTGATCGGCTCGTACCACAACATCTTCCGCCTCGGGACGATGATGCAGGACCTGGGCTTCTGGATCCTGAATGATGTCATCTGGGTCAAGACCAACCCCATGCCGAATTTCCGGGGCGTGCGGTTCACCAATGCTCATGAAACATTGATCTGGGCCAGTACGGGCAAGGGCGCAAAGTACACCTTCAACCACCATGCCATGAAAGGCTTGAACGATGAGAAACAGATGCGTTCCGACTGGTGGCTGGCGCCCCTGGCGAGCGGCGCGGAGCGGGTCAGGGACGAAAATGGGGGGAAGGTCCACTCGACCCAGAAGCCGGAGGCTTTGTTGTACCGGGTCATCCTTTCAGCGAGCAACCCCGGCGACACTGTCCTTGATCCGTTTTTTGGGAGCGGCACCACCGGGGCGGTCGCCAAACGGCTGCACCGGAATTGGATCGGCATCGAACGCGAGCAGAAATATATCCATGCAGCGCAAAAGCGGATCGACGCCATCCGGCCGGAGCCGTTCGATCCAGGGACATTCGACGTGAGAAGCAAACGCAAGTCCGCCCCCAGGGTGGAATTCTCGGCGCTGGTCGAGAACGGTTTCCTGCAAGCGGGCCAGAGGTTGATCTTCTCCAAAGACGAGCGGCGCTCCGCGACCATCAAGCCGGATGCGCGGCTGCGAACCGATGATGGATTCGAGGGGAGCATTCACAAAACGGGGAGCCATTACATGAACGGCGCGCCCTGCAATGGGTGGGAACATTGGTACTTGCAGGAGAACGGCCGCCTGGTGCTGCTGGACGAAGTCCGCCAGCGCTACCGGCTGGAGCAGGGACTCACGGCAGAGCCGCCGGGGTAGGGGTGTTGTATGGCTACTTTTGGACGCATCGCGTTATTCAACCCATTCGAGAAAATCATATTTTACTTCGGACAGGGACGCGTGATGGTAAACAATGGAACGCGGATGACGCAGATTTAATCCACAGCAATAAAAGTGGTCTCGAGAAAACTGAAATAATCAGAATCTTAAGGAGTGAGTGGAAATCGCGGCACATTACCTATAGCATTCAGAGGGGAGTGCCACAGATGCGATGGTGGATTTGTTCATCTTTGCGAGGAGAGAATAACTAGCAGTTTGTCGGAGAGGGTAGCGATTTTTCAAGCGAAGCCGAAAAACGGGCGAGCACTGGCCTGTGATGTTGCCCGTTGAGAGGCAAATCCGAGAGTTTCATGCTTGCGGCGCTCCTTTTTTTAGGCAATAGGCGCGTGGAAACAAACCCTATCCAATCGGAACGGTGGAGACTGTCGAAATCATCAAGACGTGCAGGCGTTTGAGATTGAAGGCCAGACAGACCAAGCCCCATTCGCCAGCGGCCGCCCACAAGCCGCGCAAAGAAAACTGGCGAAAGCCCAGGATTTCCTTGATGATGCCGATGATTGGTTCAACTGTACACTTGCGTAAACGATAGATTGCCTGTCCGATTTCTCTACCGGACAAAAGTAGTGGTTGAGGTCTGGTAAGCTTAAGCTCCCACCACGGAGCGAGGAGCGAACCATGAGCGACAACCACCAGCGCTATCGTAGCATAAGAGTATCATTTTCGCATATGTTATCGAATGAGCCAAAAGGATACAACGCAAAGCAGTTGAACATTTTGGCTGGTCTCGTCAGCGGGATTGTTGGCAGCCGCCGAACGAATTATCCGCAAATAGCGAGTAAAGCGCCA
>Ga0194126_10002291_pt1 | contig 31172 bp, 28 predicted proteins | sample TA2KigC150mmetaG_FD_148641 | JGI IMG/M metagenome (GOLD analysis project Ga0194126, IMG submission 148641) | Freshwater microbial communities from Lake Tanganyika, Tanzania - TA2015035 Kigoma Deep Cast 150m | ecosystem: Environmental > Aquatic > Freshwater > Lake | place: Tanzania: Lake... | reverse complement strand
GGCTGATCGCGTGAATCGGCTTGTGGGAAGGAGACGATGCCGCGATAGAGCGCCAGACCGATAAGAGACAGTACGAGCAGGGTGCGCACGGCTGATGCGTAGAGCGTCTGGCGATAAGAGGCGGGCAGTTTGCCTGCGGCCCCTCGCTCCCACGCCCAGACCGCGGCCGCTGCGATGCCCCCCGTCAGCAGCGCATAGGCCGGCATGATCACCTGATACCAATTCCCCAGCCGATCTATCCAACAGAACACCAGGTAGATGGTCAACGTGGCATAGATCGCCGCGGCGCGGCGTTGGCTCGCGGCGCGTGTTGGCCCGCGCAACGCCAGCACACCGAGCAGACCGACGACCAGACCGGGAACGGTCATCTCGCGCCAGATCAGGCTGGGAAATTCTGCGGTGAGGAATGGCGTGAAGGCCCACGTCAGCTCAGACTGGCCCTGTTGCGTGGAGATGAAGCTCCAGAACCAGCGCCACGTGTCGGCCCACTGGCCCACGCCTCGCCATTCGGGGTGTTGTGCGCCGCGCACGTACACGAAGATGTAGCTCAGCAGCGGCGCGGCGGCCAGCCCCAAGGCCATTGCGATCAACCTGGGCCGGCGCAACAGCCTCTTGCCGCCGGCGTCCAACGGCTGGCTGCGCAGAACGAACCACAGCAACGGCGGGATGGCGACCAGCACCGTCACCTGGTGCGCCAGGCCGATGCCGGCGAGCAACGCAAGCCCCAACAGGCAGCGGTCGCGGCCGGTGCGTTCCCAGCGAAAAGCCAGCAGAAAGACCGCCAATGTCCACGCGACCGAGGATGTGTACTGCTCGGTCGTGACAGCGTAGTACCAGAAGAAATAGGAGACGCCGTAGAAGGCAGCGACCAGCCAGGCGATCAGCCAGCGGTGGCGGGAGATCGCAGCAGCCGGGCTCGCGACTGTGACTTCCAGGATCAGACGATACAGAAGCCAGAGTGCGACCAACGCCCAGAATGTCGAATAGCTCGACAGGATCGGGATCGGGTTGAACTCAGGCCCCAAGATCAGCCGTCCAGCGCGAAACCAGAGCCAACCGCCCAGCGTATACAGCGGATAGCCTGGCGCATTGCTGAATCGGCCCTGCACCTGAGCGTATTGGTGCGTGATCAGATCGCCGCCCGCCAGCTCGCCGGGGCGCAGGTCGTTGTCGAGAGTGAGCGCGTAGAGGAGGGCGAAGGCGAAGATGAGGATGGCTGCCGGCTCCCGCGCCTGAGGGAAAAGCCGCTGCACCAGCGCCCGACCGGCCGACCGCAGCCAACCAGTCGGGTCATCTGTCCTGAAAAAAGGAGGCTTCGCACAGCCTCGAATCCAGCCCACCTGTTTTTCATCCCCCGTGGCGTCGCGGCCGGCATGGGCAACTGTCCAGGTCGTCTCAGGCTGGCGCAAAATGGGGGTTTCAGGTTGGCTGCCGGTCATCGGGAATCCACTCACGTTCAGAGTCGCTGCGACTATAGCAAAGGCCGGCTGGCGTGTCAAGATCGGCCGTTTGCGGGACAGGGATACAAGCAGTATAATCGAGCCGTTCGTGCGAACCGTGGCAGGAAAATCTGTGCATCAGGAGACGCTCGTCTTGAATCCTAACGCCCATCGCCCGCTGATCGGCATTCCAGCCGCCGGCCTGGAGCCATCGCCTGCGCCGCCGGCGCCCTACTACCAGTTTGGTGGCTACTATTCGACCGCACTGGCTGCTTCCGGCGGCCTGCCGGTCATCATTCCATTGGGTCTGCCCACAGAAGCTCTGAGAGAGCTTTTCGAACGGCTGGACGGTATCCTCTTTGCGGGCGGCGTAGATGTGGCGCCGGCCGAATACGGCGAGACGCCGCACCCCGCGCTCGGCAAGGTGGATGCGGCTCGCGATGCGACCGAGCTGACCCTGGCGCGTTGGGCCACGTCGGCCGATCTACCGACGCTTGGCATCTGCCGCGGCATCCAGCTCATCAATGTCGCGGCGGGCGGCAGCCTCTATCAGGACCTGGCAGCCCAACTGCCCGACGCCGGTCGCCACACGCACAAGGTGGCTGAGACGCCATGGGAACGGCCTACCCATCGCGTGCGCGTGCAGGTCGGGAGTCGCCTGGCGCAGATCGCGGGCGCTGACGAGCTGATGGTCAACAGCTTTCACCATCAGGCCGTCAAACAGCCTGCAGCCGGTTTTGCCGCGGTGGCCTGGGCCGACGACGGCGTCATCGAAGGGATCGAGGATGCCAACCGGCGGTTTGCCGTGGGAGTTCAATGGCACCCCGAAGGCATGTTGCGGACCGACGCGGCCGCGCGGCGGTTGTTCGCTGCCTTCGTGGCGGCCTGCTACGAACGAGCGCACATAATCGGGGCCAACGCCAGTCTGCACGGCTGAAATGAGCAAGGCGCGATGTTCCAGGGCAAGCTCACCGAGATCAACACCGCCGAACACGTGGCGTATCGCCGCCGTATGGGGCTGATCCTGGGCGCAGCATTGGGCCTGTGCTATGGCCTGGTCTCGCAGACGGTCAACCGGCTGGCGTTGCCAGGGACGCCGCTCTATCAGCCGCCGCTCGGGCCGTTCGGCAACACTTTCATCTGGCTGGTCATCGGCGCGGCGCTTGGGGCGGCGACGACCTCGCCGAATGGCGCGCTGGCGGGAACCTTCCTCGGCAGCGGATTGGCGGCGTTGGCAGCCTTGGTCGCCAACCTGATCGGCGTCAGCGTGCGGGCCGAGCTGATTCCCGCCACGGTCATTGTCGTGCTGTTCCTGTGGCTGCCGTTCGTGGGCGTCATCGTGCCGATCCTGGGCCTGTTCTGCTGGATGGTGCACGGCCAGCAAGAGGCACAAGTCGAGTCAACTCCGCTGTATCGCCGCGCGCTCGCGCCTGCCGGCCTGTTCATCCTGGTGGTCGCGGTCGGCGCGCTCTCATTGCACGATAGCGATGCGCGGCAGCAGATCGCCCAGATGAACGCGCTCGTGCGAGCGGGGTTGCAGGCGCCGGGCCCGACGGCCCTGCCCCCGGCGCTAGCGGTCGCGGAGATCGGCGGCTTCGCCGAGCACGCCAGTCCATCCTATACCCTGGAATGGACGCAGCGCGGGATGAACCGCTACCGCATCCCGCGACCGCTCACCAACTATGATCAGCACGCGCTTGTCGTGGCGCGATTCGACAATGGCTGGGTGCTGGCGTGCCTGTTCATGGCGCCGGCCCACGAGCCGATCTGCCAGGGGTATGAGAGGGAAACCAGGGGGGGATGAGAGGGCAGTGGTCATCAGCTCCCAGGCAGAGCCGCTGTTTTCGTCTCCCTTAGAAAAGCCTTGCCCCGAAGCCTGATCAGTGACTGAGTCCCTCTGACGTGCTTCGCCCGATACACTGAAGTCCGGCTCTTGCCCAAAATCACGGTAGCCCGCACACGGCCGCGCGATCTTCCTGCCGCTGTATCTGCTCGTTTTTCCGGGGTAGAGACCTGTCACCCTGTTTTTGCGCAAAGAACAGGGTGACAGGTCTACCCCCGATAGTTTCACACTATACCCGTGGCGCCAGGTCGGGGCTGGAAGGGTGCATAGGGCCAGCCATCGTGAAGCAATCTCCCACGTAAGCAGGAGATTGCTTCATTGGACCCCTTACGACGTTAGGAAATCGTCCAGCGCCTTCTTGCTGATCCGGTAGTCGCTGCCGATCTGTTTGGCCTTGACCTGGCCCGAGGTGATGAGCGCCTGCACATCGGCCGGGCTGACTCTGAGATAGGTCGCAGCTTCGGCTAAGGTCATCACCGCGGGCGCGGCGGCCGCGGCGCCGGCCGGCTGCTGTTGGGGCTGCTGCCATGCGCCCTGCATGGCCTGGCTGATCATGCCAGCCATCCCCGCGCCAACCCCCATCCCTGCGCCCAGGCCCACGCCCGCGCCGGCCAGACCGCCGCCCTCGCCGCCAGAGACGGCCGCGTCGCCCATGGCGCGTGCGGCCTTGAACTGCAGGTATTTCTGCATGTCGCCGATCGCGCCCATGCTGGCCCGCTCGTCAATGGCCTTGGCGGTCTCTTCGGTCGGGCTGATGGACTGGATGAACATCGCCTTGAGGGTGATGCCCAACGCCTCGAAGTCTTCGGCCAGCTTGACCTTCAGCCCGGCGCTCACCTCATCGAAGAGGGCCGGCAGATCGAACAGGCCGGCCTTCGTCTCGCCCAACAGGTCAGTCATCCGGCTGACGATCACCCCGCGCAGGTAATCGGCGATGTCGCTGGTCTGATACAACCCGCGCGTGCCGACGATTTTGGCCACGAACATCTGCGGGTCGCTGACCGCCATCGAGTAGCGGCCATTGGCGCGCAGGCGGGCCAGGCCCAAATCCTGATCGCGCAGCGCGATCGGTTCTGGCGTGCCCCACTTCATGTCAATGAAATCGCGCATGTTGACGAAGTAGGCCTCGGCCGTGAAGGGCGTCTGCCCGCGCGTGGCCAGCTTAAGCAGGTCAATCAGCAGCGGGATGTTGGCCGCGGTGATCGTGTGGCGGCCGGCCTTGAAGGTGTCGAGCGCCTTGCCGTCGCGGAAGAAGACGACTGTCTGGTTCTCGCGCACGATCACCTGCGAGCCAAAGCGAAAGTCGCCGCTGCCGCTCTCTGGCACGCGGTAGACCATCTGCTCCAAACCCTGATTGGGCGCTTCAACGACGTCTATGATACGGGGCATGTGAATCCTCCTGGGTGTACTGTGTTACGTGTTGCGTAGTGCGTATAGCGATTATGCGCTGCGCATGGCGTCTTGCCGGCGGCCAAAGGTGTCGTTCATCTCGGCCAGCAGGTCGGCCAGGGTCTGGATAGCTTTCTTGTGGCCTTCGCCAGCGCCGATGGCCTGCTCGAGACCGGCGATCGCCTCATCGAGTCTCGGCAAGTCGTCGAAGAGCATCTGGTCGAACTCGATCAGACAGTCCAGCTCGGCCTCTTTGACGCGTTCCAGGTCGAAGAAGCCAGCGTAGCCGTACGCGGCGGTCTTGATGCGGTCAATGAGAAGCTGCAGGCGACCTACGACCCGCGCGATGTCGTCCATCCATAGCAGCCCGCCGGCGCCCAACAGGTCGCTTTGCAGGCTGGTCACTCTGCGACGTTGCGCCTCGAGCTTGCGCGCGAGACCGTCGCGCACCTGCTTGTCGGCCGCCCGCCGCAGCTCTTTCTCGCGATAGCCCTTGATGCCGGGCAGTTTAGAGAACAGGCGCTCCACTGAGCCCATCTCGGCCTTTCCCTTTTCGACTGGATCCATGGGGTTTGCTCCTCTCGTGGTGGGTTGGTAACTTGGTAGATTGGTAGATTGGGAGCTGGTAGTTTGGGATGCTCGGAGATCGGGTTGGTCATGCTCAATCGGCAATCGGAAATCGCAGATCAGCAATCGGACTCACTGTCGCATCAGCGTCGTCACGTTGGGCAAGCGGTTCAGCATCCAGACGCCGAACGGCAGGCCGATGATGCTGACGCACAGAAGCCAGCCGAGCAGCGACCAGAGCAGGCTGAACCACCAGCCGATCAGCAGGAAGTAGATCAGCCGGATCAGGAAGAAGTGCTGCGGAACGCCCTGGTGACGCCACTCCACCACGCGACCGTCCCGCACTTGCGCCACGCTGTAGCCGCGCGGCGGTCGCAGCGTCAGCACGAGCGGCACGCGGTTGAGCATCCACAAACCCAATGGCATCCCGATGATCGTCAGGTTCAGCAGCCAGGCAGCCACGATCCAATAGAGCGTCACGTGCCAGCCAATCAGAAAGAACCAGAGCACGCGGATGACGAACGGCACGTTGCTTTCTTCGCGGACGTAACTGGTTGAGGTGGCCATTGAGTTACTCCCGTTGCTGGATGAATCGGTGATCGGTAGATTGGTGGACTGGTCTGGTGGGAATGCCAGTATACGAGTATACCAATCTACCAATTTCCCATCACCCCGCCAGAAACACTTCGGACCCGCAATATGGGCACTCGATTACGCCCTTGCCGACGAGCTCAAGTTGGCCGCCGCAGTTGGGGCATTTGCGATCGGCTTTCATCTCCGAAGCCTGTTTGGAGAAAAGGATGCCCTCCTTCCAGTTGATCGCGCCGCTGAAGAGGTTCTTGCCGACCAGGTCGCGCACCATGTCTTCGACGTTGTCGCGCGGGCTGTTCAGCTCCAGCGCGACCTCTGACAGTGAGACCTGACCCTGCGCCAGCACCATGTTCAGGATCTTCTTCTGTCTGGCGATCTCGGCGTACTCCGCCTGCTCTTGCCGTCCCTTGGTCAACAGGTAGAGCCCGCCGCCGCCCAGGGGCAACACGAAGATGATGGCGGCGATCAGCAAGCCGAGGATCGCGCCGGTGATGGTCGTCTCGCCCGTCGAGACCTGGGCGAGTAACAACGCGGTGGCGACGAGACAGGCAATCAACGCCACTGCGATCAAAACGATACCGATGATGCGTCCCTGTCCAGGCATATCTGGTGTCCTCCTTGGTTTGTGTTCCCCATTTTGCCTCATCCAAAGCTGCTGCCGCCGCCCCCGCTGCCGCCCCCGGAAAAGCCGCCGCCGCCCGAGAAGCCGCCGCCGGAGAAACCGCTGCCCCGCCCGCCGCCGCTCGAACCGGGCTGGCTGGTGAGGGTGCGCCCCGCAGATGACAACATGCTGCCCAGACCGGCGCTCATGCTCGCCAGAGAAGCGCCCATGCCGCGCGACATCCCTTCCAGCGATGGCACGGACCGGCCCCCTTCGACCGGCATGGGCGCGGCGCGGCCGGGAATGCGCCCCCCTGCATCGGCCGGTCGCGCATCGCCGCCGTAGTAGGGCCGCGGATAGCCGGCCGGAATCCACCAGGTCGGCACGGGCGCGTCCACCTCCGAGAACTTGCGGATGAAGTCGTTTTGCAGCCCAAACGCCACTGCATAGGGCAAGAAGCGATCGAAGATCGTGGCGGCATCTTCGACCTTGGTGTATTTCTCCAGGTTCTGCAGATAGCGCTTGAACGCACGCCAGCGCGCGACCGCCTCCGCGCCCTTCTCGGTGCGCCTGGGCATGTAGCGCGCCAGGATCATGATGCCGATCGCGATGACGCCCATGCCGATGGGCACGCACACCGCAGCCTCGGCCAGACTGCCCAACGCGGCGATCAAACCCGCGCCCACGAGAAACGTCAGCCCCAACGTAGCTCCGCCCAGGCAGCCGACCTGCGTGCGCGTGGTCTCTGGGCTGCGCTTGAAGAAGCCCTCGCTCACGACCTCCTGGTAGAGCTGTTTGCGCAGCGTCGGGATGGCCCGATAGAACTCGTTCTTCAGATCAGAAAGCTCGCGTTCGGCGCGGCCCTCGAAAACCTCCTTGAGCAAGGTCTCCTCATAGGGTCGCAGAGGAACATTACTATTCGTCTTTCGATAGATGAAATCGGTGCTGCTGCCGATGCCCAAAAAGCCAGGTTCCTTGACCTCTTCGATCTCGATCACCCCGCGGCGAGCCAGGTCGAGGAGGCTCGCCACAATATCGTCCAGGTCGGCGCTCTCGTCCAGGAGCGTGCCCACAACGCCGGCCGGCAAGTCGGAAGGCGGTTCGGGCAAGTAGTCGGCGATCAGGCCCACCGGCCGGTCGCGTCCCTTGTTATACCACCACAGATAGAGCAGCACCGGCCCGCCGAGCGCCAGCAACCCGCCGACCGCGCCGAAGGTCAGGTTGAGCACCGGCCCCCACTGCGCTTTGCGCTGCTCGCCTGCCGCGCGGCGCTCCGCTTCTTGATCGAGCTGTTGCTGCCAGGGCTGCGGCGCTCCTCCCACGATCCCATGCTGCCACTCCGCGACGGTCTCGACCTCCTGGCCGGCATTGATGCGGCCCTTGACCCGGATCACGGCCTCGCGCTGGCCGGGCTGGAAGGTCGCATCGCCCTGCGCGCCGTAGAGACCGTAGTTGGTGAAGGTCGCGGGCTCGGGCACGCGCAGTGTGATGGTCGAGTTCTGCGTGGGGAACGGATTGCCAGCCGGGATCGCTTTCCAGAAGAGCTGATCTACCCCCTTGTCGGGATAGTAGCGCAGCGCACCGGAAACGGTGTACGCGATGACGATGGTGCGCCGGGCATCGGTAGTCGGCGGGAAGTTGTAGCGGACCTTGAGCCGATTGCCTTCCTGGAAGACGCGGTACGTGTACTCCGCGTCCACGTCCGAGCGCCGGTACTGTTGCTTGCCCAGTTCATTCACGACCACATCGCTGATGCCGGCCAGGCGGGTCAGCTCGATCTCGCGTTGGCCATAGCGGAATGCGCCGCTGGTGAAGACGAGCTCCTGGGTCTCGGTCACGCGCAGGTCGCCGTTCTTCTGGACGGTGATCTCCACATCGTAGCGTTGCCAATAGAGGGTCTTATCTTGGGCTTGCGCCGGACCGCCGAAGGCGAGCAGCAGCACGACCAACAACAGCGCAACAGAAAATAGCTTTCGCTTCATCCGGTCGCTCCTTTTGGGCACCATGAAAGACAGATAACAAGTGACAGAGGCCATTGTACCACACATCTCCCGTTTTGCCCGAACTCGCGCGGACAGACGCCTGACAGCCACAACCGCCAATACGCAAAAAAGCGCCCGCGGGTTACAGCCGGGCGCGGTTCGGCGGGGGACGATCATCATCGCTGGGGCGACCGCAAGGGTACGCCTCTGCTCAACGCAGACAGCGGCGGTTGCAAGTTTTCAGTCAGCGGCGCTGCTCTGCATCTCGTAGCGCCCCAGGTAGATCAACGACTCCAGATCGGCCAAATCATCCGGCGCGTAACGGGCGACGGCCGCGCGCACACGGGCCAGTTCGGCGTCCGAGGCCAGGCCGAGCATCCGAGACAGGTCAGCAGTGTCTTGGAGACGCGAGGCGGCCAGTTTCATGATCACCAGGTACGGTAAATCCAACACCGGATAGCCGGCCGGATCTTGCCGGACGTGCGCCAACGCCTCATTCAGCCACGGATAGCTGCCCAGGATCACATCTATCTCAGCGCCATCGGGCGCGCGGACCAGAAAGCCTGGCACAGCCAGGCGGCTGACGACCTTGTAGCCGGCTGCGTGCAATCGGGCCTGCACTTCGTCGCCATCTCTTCGGCGCACCAGGATGTCCATATCTTTTGTCGCACGCTCCGGCATGTAGGCGCGCGTGGCGACTGCGCCGACCACCGCCCAGGGGATGCCGGCCAACACCGGTTGCAGATCAGGCCACGGGTTCATCGCGGTCCTCCGGCGCAGAAACTCCGGCGCGCTGCCGGTCCCAGGTTGGATACGCCGCCTGGCGATGTCCAGCAAGATGCGCCGCGCCAGCACGGGCGTCAATCGTCCGTCGGGGGCAATCGCAGCGATAGCTGGGGGAAGGATCATAGCAGTCCGATTATACGGGCAGTATCAACGTTTTGCAAGAATGAACTGAGGAAGAAGAGGTGGTTCGCCCGGCCAGGAGGCCGGGCGAACCCGAGAGCGTCTTGTCAAGGAACCACCTACCGGTTGAGTAGCAGCGGCAGGTAGGTTAGCCGGCCCGCGCCCACCCTGCCGCCCGCCTGGTCGCACACGGGCAACGCGTTCCCATGTGGATCGCTGAGGCTGGATTCCTGGAAGGCCAGGCTCGTCTGGCCGGCGGCGTATGCGCACGGAAGCGGACGGCCGCCAGATCGCCCGCGCCGGATGCGCCGGGCTGCGAGCCGAAGGTGAACGCACCGAAGGTATCCACAAACGGGTCAGTATCCTGGATGAACATCAAACACAAACACCCCGACGCGATTCGAGTCTGCATACACGCCAGTAGCGTTCACCTTTCTGACAACGTAGAAGTACTGCTCGCCGCCCAGTACTACCCAGTGATCTTCAAAGAAGAGAGTCTATAGAGCAAGTAGTAGTCCTCCAATAGCGCACCGAAGCTCGGATCCCAGTACGACTGTATTTGGAATGTGTAGCCTTTCTCGCTGAAATAGCTTTGCAATCCTGGGACGATATTCTCTCCCTTAACAAATCCACTGGGGTCTATCTTCCAATCACCGAGCCAGTAATCGCAGTACGTCTGCATCAGTTGGCGTAGTCGCTCAACGGCAGTTGTGCAAGAACCGGCGCAAATCGTCGTCTCACCACCGCTGCTGCCGCTCATTAACGCGGGATACCCATGGTCTGTCCAATAACCTACGATGTTGCCTGATGCGGTCGGGGTACAGCCAACATAGCATGGAGGCAAAGACCAGACCCACCACTGCTCGTAGTCCGGCATCCCTGAAATCCACGTAAATCTGTACTCTCCTTGCGCCAACTCTTCTCTAGCTTTGGTATCCCTTAGGCTGTCATCAGGAAAGGGCTGGTAGCCGGGCTTAAGCCCGTACGATTCGGGCTTACCAGAGTCTAGCTCAGGAAAACTCGTTGCCTCCTGCGGGACAGTGAGAGCCTGTGACACAAACCAGGGTATGAGCATCAGCAGAAGCATCAGAATCCCGGCTAAAAACAGTTTCTTCATCTCGCGCCTCCATCATGAAAGCAATCGTTGACTTTATGAAGGGACAATTCGGGTACCACGACAGTCGGTCGACCGCGGTCAACAGGGTTGCACCCTGCACTCAGCCAGTCCGCGTGCTGGCGCCATTTGGGAACGGTCTCGAGTGTCGAAAATCGGCGCGAAATCAAGCGGACGCGGCCGGCGTCCGCCTGTCGGTCGCGTTTGCGCCGCGACAGAAGTTGGCAACGGGGGGGGGCGGCACAGAACGTGAGCGTCATCGGCCACCGCCAGGGAAAGCGCCTCGTCACGGCGACGAGGTTGGGTCAATTGTAGCCGCGCTTCCCGATTTTGTCAAACTCACGATGTGGGAGTTGGCGTTTTATGTGTGATTCGGCAAGGGGACAACGAAGACAACGAATCAGCGGGATGGATCGAATCCACGCCGTCGGCGGGTAGGCTTGTGAACGGAAAGGGCGGTTGCTGCGGCAGGTCAGGTCGCGGGGTCGGCGTCAGCTTCGGCGGGCGAGAAGTCACAACGGATCAGTGGGATAACTCGGATCAAGCGACCTCAAACTAATCACCCGCTCCGCCCAGTAGACAACCACTTCGGCCAGATCAACTGCCTCTCGGTATTCCTCGGCCTCGACCGGTTCGCTGATCCCTGGATAACGGCTCGCGACGGCGTAGTCACTCAGTCCCGCCGCCTCCTGGATGTCGGGCGGCACGGGAACATCCGCTGGCAAAAGGTCGAAAAGCGTTCGGAGATTGTGGGTGCGTGGAACGGAAACGTTGTATGCGACCAGGATTGCCTTGAGAGCTTTTTCGGCCGCCTGCTGCGCGTGAAAGCAAAGCTGCTCCAGTAGAATCTGCGGGAGCGGTGTAGTGCTTGCCAATGCCAGATCGCTATAAGCGTGACGCAGCCAATCCGCAGGGCTACCTGGCGCGTGGGCCTCAGGAGGCATAGACTTCCTTCCCTTCGCTCAGAATCGTTCCGTAGATCAAGCCGGGGTTGCCGCGATGTAGCTCCAAATCCTCGGGGGTAGCCACCACGATATCGAAGGGTATACCCAATCCCACCATTTGACGATACAGTCGCTGTGCGGTTTTGCGACGGTGCGTCCCGTGCGGCATCACCACGAGCACGTCTACATCGCTATCCGGTCTCATCTCACCGCGGGCCGCTGAACCGAACAAAATGATCCGCAACGGGCGCACGGCGGTTACAACCGCCTGCACTAATCGGTCAACGATTCGGGGATCAGGTCGCATTGCGGTAGCCCCATCTCTACTGAACAGATCATGCCGCCACACGGATCGTCCGTCAACAGCTCGCCGCGCACTATCTGGGCGGCCGACCAAGTCGCCGGAGCCGGCGTCAGCGCTGCCAGCTGGGTAGTGACAACGGATTGGCGGGATTGACGGGATTCTGCGACAGCGATGCGCGTCTTACCGGCGCATGGAAGATGTTACTACAAACGACGGGGATTGTCAATGGATCTGAAGGTTTGTGTCACGATTGTGCTATCACGGAGTACGCGAGAGATCGGCAGGGAGCGCCAGCCATGCAGAGAATGAGCCAGCCAATCGGCCGGATGGATCGCATCAGGTCTCTCTTGCGGGTTACGCATGAACGAAGACCGGCGGTCGCTGCCGGCGGCCTGGCCGCCGGCGCCAGCTTCGCCAGGTGGGAAGGGACAATATGAGCGGGGTTCAGCAGCCCAAGCTCTGTTTGAGTTGCCTCGCGTGGGTATGCTATAATCAGCCTGTCATGCAACTGGCTACCCAACTTCTCGCTGCCAATCGTCGCGGCCTCGCCCGCGCCATCTCCCAAGTGGAAGATGACGGGCCAGACGCGCGCTCTCTGCTGGCCGACCTCTATCCGCGCACCGGCGGCGCACACATCATCGGCATCACCGGCGCGCCCGGCACGGGCAAATCCACCCTGGTCAATGCCCTGGCGCGCGTCTACCGGGCGCAAGACAAGACTATCGGCATCGTCGCAGTGGATCCCACCAGCCCCTTCTCTGGCGGCGCGCTGCTGGGCGACCGGGTGCGGATGCGCGATCTGGCCGGCGATCCCGGCGTATTCATTCGCAGCATGGCCACGCGCGGCAGCCTGGGTGGATTGGCTCGTGCGACCGCGGATGTGATACTCGTTCTCGATGCGGCCGGCTTCGACCGCATCCTGGTGGAGACGGTCGGCGTGGGTCAGGCAGAGGTCGAGATCGCCAGCGCAGCCCACACGACCGTGGTGGTGGAAGCGCCAGACATGGGCGACGACGTTCAGGCGCTCAAGGCCGGCGTGCTCGAAATTGCGGACCTCTTCGTGGTCAACAAAGCGGACCGCGAGGGCGCTGACCGCGCGGCGCTGGCGCTGAAGATGATGCAGGGACTGATCCCCGCAGCCGCCGGACATCACCACCATGGACACGGGGGCCCTGCTGGCCATGCCGAGCCCGGTCCACAGGAGGATGGCGGCTGGCTGCCGCCCATCCTCAAGACGATCGCGACGGCCGGAGAAGGGGTCGTGGAGCTGCGAGATTGGATCGAGAGCCATCGACGGCATCTGGTCGCCACGGGGCAACTCCAGAAACGCCAGGCGACGCGCGCGGCTGCCGCGCTCGATCACATATTGCGTGAGCGACTGCTGGCCGATCTCATGACGCGCTTGCCGGCTGGCCAACTGCCGGCGGCCGTGGATGCCATTGTGCGCCGGGAGATTGATCCCTACGCCGCAGTCGAGCGGCTTCTGGCGCAGGCAAGCTGCCGGCGCGATGAGACGGCGGGTCGGTCCTGAAAATGACCGATTTCGATGTCGCCTGCTTCTGAAGGTATCTTGCATAGGTTATGAAGGCGATCGTCATATACAACCCTGAGGCTGGCCAATATCCGCTCGAAGATGAGCTGCAGCAGGCGATCGCGCTCCTGAATGAACGGAACTGGGAGATCGTCGGCGTCGAGCGCACGCTCGGCCAGGGCGATGCGACCACCTATGCGCGCGCCGCGGCTGCCCGCAAGTGCGACGCTGTGTTCGTGGCCGGCGGCGACGGCACGATCGCGCAGACCGTGGACGGGCTGGTCGGTGCGGAGACCGCGCTCGCGGTGTTGCCTGGGGGCAGCGGGAACGTCTTTGCGCGGCAGTTGGGCTTGCCCGTTCCTGGCGGCCTCCATCCCCATCCCATGCTGGAATCGGCCCGACTGCTGACTGACGGTCGGATTCACCAGGTAGATGTGGGGCGAGTGACGCCGTTGGGAGGCCAGGGTCACGTGCATCACTTTCTATGCTGGTGTGGCGTCGGCTTCGACGCCCAACTCAACCTGATCGTGGAAAGCGATCGTGAGCGCCGGCAGCGACTCGGCCTCGGCGCTTTCTTTGTGGCCGCCTATTCGACGTTGCGGGATTATCTGGGCATGCCCGCAGTCGTGCGCGTGGATGGTCACCGCGTCAGCCGGCGGCTGATCATGCTGGAGGCCAGCAACATCCAGCTCTACGGCATCTTCTTCAAGATAGCGCCCAGCGCGGCGATGGATGACGGCTGGCTGAACGTCTATTGTTTCCAGGGGCGCGGCCCCGCGCGTACGATCCTACACGCCTTACGTCTGCTCTTCAGTCGCCACCTGCAGGATCCCGAGGTAGACGTTTTTCGGGCGCGGCGAATCGAGGTGAAGACCGGAAAACCGCTGCCGATTCACGTGGATGGCGAGCCGATTGGCTATACGCCGATCGCCATCGAGACCGTGCCGAACGCGCTGCGTCTGCTGGTGCCGCCGTGCGCGCCTGCCAGCCTGTTCGTGCAGGATGCCGAATGGTTACAGCCTGAAACGCCGTGGCAATGGGTTGTGCGTGTGGCCCGCGATGCCCAGAGCGCCTTCAAGGAGATCAGTGGTCTGCCATGAAATACTTGAACATCTTGCTCGTGTTCGCGCCGGTTGCCATCGTTGGGCGTCTCCTGGGTTGGTCGCCCACCCTGTTGTTCATCGCATCAGCCCTGGCCGTGGTCCCGGTCGCCGGCATCCTGGGCCAGGCCACCGAAGAGTTGGCCGCGCACACCGGCCCACGCGTCGGCGGCCTGCTGAATGCGACCCTGGGCAACGCCGCAGAGTTGATCATCACCCTGTTTGCCATCCGCGCCGGGCTGCTCGAGCTGGTGAAGGCTTCGATCACCGGCTCGATCCTGGGCAATGTCTTGCTGATCATGGGTTTGAGCGTGTTCCTGGGCGGCCTCAAGAACGGCGGTCAGCGGTTTGACAAGATGCAGGCCGGCGTGAACGCAACCCAACTCATCCTGGCCGTGCTGGCCCTGATGGTGCCCTCCCTCTTCTTCTTTGCCCACACCGAGGCTTTCGGGCCGGTGGAAAGCCTGAGCCTGGGCACGGCGGCGACGATGCTGACCCTGTACGCCCTGGGCCTGGTCTTCGCCTTTCGCTATACCAGCGTCGAGCCGAAGTTGGGCCAAGAGGTCGAATCTGCGCACCATCCTGCGTGGACCACGCGTAAGTCTATCGTTCTGCTGATTGCTTCCACTGTCCTCATCGCCTGGTTGAGCGAGATCCTGGTCGGCGCAGTCGAGCACACCGTCGCCACGCTGGGCATCTCCGAGTTCTTCATCGGCATCATCGTCGTGCCGCTGGTGGGCAACGTGGCCGAACATGCCGTGGCAGTGCAGGCCGCCTGGAAAAACAAGATGGAACTGAGCATGGCCGTATCGCTCGGCTCCAGCTTGCAGATTGCCCTGTTCATTGCGCCGGTGCTGGTCTTCGTCAGCCTGCTGATGGGACACCCTCTGACGCTGGTGTTCAACCAGTTCGAGATCATCGCGCTGTTTGCCGGCGTGCTGATCGCGGCCTTCATTGCCCAAGACGGCGAGACCAACTGGCTGGAAGGCGCGCAACTGCTGGCCGTGTACGTGATCCTGGCCCTGGCATTCTTCTTCTTGAGGGTATGATATGCAAACCATCCTTGACTGGGGCGCGAACGTCGTCCTGTGGTTTCAGCAGTTCCACCCTGTCCTCGATCTGCCGTTCAAGGGGTTCACTCTGTTGGGCGAAGAGGAATTCTTCATGCTCCTGCTGCCGCTGATCTACTGGTGTCTGGACCGGCGCACGGGCGCACGACTGGCGGTGGTGTTCCTCTTCTCGGCATGGTCGAACGCAGTCGCAAAGGTGCTGGCAGCGCAACCGCGGCCATTCCAGTACGACAGCCGCGTGCTGCAGCTCTTCGACGTGACCGGCGGCGGCCTGCCCAGCGGCCACACGCAGAACACGGTCGTCATCTGGGGCTACCTGGCCGCGCAGTTCCGCCGGCCGTGGCTGTGGATCGTGGCCGCGGCGCTCATGATTCTCGTCCCCCTCTCGCGCATCTATCTGGGCCTGCACTTCCCCACCGACCTGCTCGGCGGCTACATCTTGGGCGCGGGGCTGCTGCTGATCTATCTCAAGTTGGAGCCGATGGTTGAAGCCTGGCTGGCGCGACGCCGCCTGGCCTGGCAGATCGGCCTGGCTGTGCTCGTCCCCGCCCTCCTGTTGCTCATCTTTCCCACTTCCGATGAATCGGCCGTGACTGGCGCAGCCATGCTGTTGGGGATGGGCATCGGCATCGCGCTGGAGCGCCGTTGGGTGAGGTTCGAGGCAGCCGGCTCGTGGCCCAAACAGGCGTTGCGGCTGGCGCTGGGTGTGGCCGTGCTCTTCGCGCTGCGCTTCGGCCTCAAGGCCGCCTTCGACGGACTCGATCCCGAGCCGGTGTTCCGGTTCGTGCGCTACTCAACCATCGGCCTCTTCGCCGCGCTGATCGCGCCGTGGGCGTTCGTGCGCATGCGCCTGGCAGGAGCGCGGCCACGTCAATAGAACGAATCGAAAGGCGGAGCCATGTCACTGTTGTCCGATCTGGGTCGCGCCATCGGGTGGCTGTTCCTGGCGCTCGTTGGCTGTCTGATCTTCATTCAGGCCGTGGTTCGGTTGGTGAAGCGGTGGGTGCACTTCCCCGCCCCGCCGTGCATCGCCGTGTTCCTGAACAGCCGCCTGCGACGCAGAATTCAGCCGCCGGAGCAGGTCATCGGCCCGCTGGACTTGCAGCCTGGGATGCAGGTCGTGGAGATCGGGCCCGGGGGCGGCGCATTCACCGTGGACGCAGCGCGGCGGGTGGGACCTGCGGGCCAGGTGCACGCCTTCGACATCCAGCCGGCGATGATCTCGCGGCTCGAGGCGCATCTGCGCAAGACCGGCGTCGGCAATGTCGTCGCGCAGGTCGCCTCAGCGTATGAGCTGCCCCTGCCCGCAGCCAGCATGGATCGCGCCTTCATGGTCACCGTGCTGAGCGAGGTCCCCGACAAGGGTCGTGCGCTGGCCGAAATCCGTCGTGTGCTCAAGCCGGACGGCCGTCTGGCAATCGGCGAACTGGTCTTCGACCCTGACTATCCGTTGCGACGGACGGTGATCCGGTGGTGCAGGGATGCCGGATTTGAGCTGATCCAGGCAACTGGAGGATTGTTTCACTACGTGCTCGTGTTCAAGCCGAGCGGCGGCGACTGATGTCTCAGGATGTGTTTGTCCGATGCCGCGAATGCGATGTCAGCTTCGCCTGGACCGTGGCCGAGCAGGCGGCCGGCCCGCGGCCCGATCGTTGCCCGATGTGCCGGCGTTTGGCGCCCGCGCCGGGCCGGCTGCGCGGGCTGGTGAAGTGGTTCAGCAGGGACAAAGGATCTGGTTTCATCACGCCGGCCGCTGGACCTGAAGCAAGACCTTTGAGGTCTCCAAAGACCTCAAAGGTCTGATTATGAGTTTTGAAGCAAGACCTTTGAGGTCTCCAAAGACCTCGAAGGTCTGGTTGTGAGGTGAGTTGCCAGTCGGGGCGAGTGGATTTGAACCACCGACCTCTTGAACCCAAATCAAGCGCGCTAACCGGACTGCGCCACGCCCCGAACGATCCGCAGTATACCTGAGAACGGTCGCTACGTCAAACGTGCGACCCTGTTCGTTTCTAGCGCAAGACCACCTGTCCCCGATACTCCAGCACGACGTGGCCCTGGGCGTTGACCAGGGCCAGCGTGACTTCGCCTTGACCCGGCACAGTGGCAGTGTAAGGAATCGTCTCGCGGAAGGGTTTGGCCGGGCTGATGTCAACTGAGCGGCCAATGGGCGCCAGGCCAGCGATCGTGAGCTTGAGCTGCCCGCGCACCGCGTGCGTCGGAAAGACGCCCACCTCCAGGCCAGGACCCGACCCGGTCGCTGAGCGCACGTCGCCGCGGGCCAGGCTCACCGCGCCGGCCGGCCCGGCGTAAGTCACATCGCGGATGCCGGCCACAGGATACCACGCCTCGCTCCAACTGACCTGCCCGCCGGCCGGCAAGGTAATCCAGTCATCGAACGTCGCGGCCAGACCGCCGTGCAGCTCGACGTAGCCAGAGCCATCGTCGGTCCACTGGTTCCAGTCGAGCGGGTCGCGCCAGCCCACCGCAAAGCCTTTGGCGCCGGCCGCGACGTTGCTCGGATAGATGCGCGCCATCCCCTCAGCGACCGCGCGATCGTACACGGCCATGAAGTCGCCGGCCGCCGCGGGACGAGCAAAAAAGCCCAGCCACCGGGTCCACTCGCCCAACCAGCTCAGATCGCGGCCGTTGTGAATCGGCCACGACATCGCCTGGCCTGGACCGGGTAAGGTCGGATCGCCGGAGCTGTGAACGGTGACCGCGCTCACCGGGAAGATGAAATGCAGCTCCGCACTGGGCGCATTGGCCGCGCCAGGCGCCAACATCGCATTGGCCCACCACTTGAAGCGAAACGCCGCGCCGCGCGGGTTGACGATGGTCGGCCGCACCGCGAAGTACGCGGCATCCGGCGGCAGAATGATCTCGACCACGGCATAGGGCCGCCGGAAGTCTCCCGTGAACAGGGTCACCTGCACGCTGCCGTCCGGGAGTACGGCATGATCGTAGCCCCACTCCACGCCCCATGCATAGCCATGTTCCTCGACCGGAAAGCCCCACTCCAGGCCGCCGGCCGCCAGCCACCAATTAGCGCCCGCAGGATAGGGTGGGCTGGGCGGCCCCCACTTCGTGGGCTTGATGACGGGGTTGCGATAGAATTCGTTGTGGCCGGTGGGCTTGAAGATACACTCGTAAATCCGGCCCCCCAGTTCGGGTAAGATGGTCAGGCGCAGATAGCGATTCTCAAGGACGAGCAATGTGTAGTTGACCGGCGCCGGCTGCCCATGCGACGCCTCATACGCGGCGCGATCCAAGACCAACAGCGGATAGTCCCCCAGGCCAGCATCCACCGTCGATCGCAAGAAGGGCGTATAGGGATAGGTTGGGATGCTGATCTCCGTCACCCAGAAGGCGACGGGCGGGGTCGCAGGCGTTCCGGTCGCTGCCGGGGTGGGCGTCCAGGTGAGAGGCGGCGCACTCGCACTCGGCGAGGGCGTCGCGGTCCCAAGGGGCGGCGAAGCACTCGGCGAGGCGCTTGGGCTGGCCACAGGCGAAGGGGAGGCGGCCGTCAGCGTGGCTGTAGGCGCCGGCTGCGTGAGGCCCGGCGTGGCAGGAGTCGCCGCGGCCGGGCCCAAGATGAGCGGCAGCGCGACCAGGGCCGGCGAGTAGCTGCCTTCCTGGCCCGGCGCCAGCACCAATGTCTCGGTAAGCGGCGCATAGCCGTCCGCGCTGAGCGCGATCGTGTGCTCGCCGGCCGGCAGCGTCAAGGTCAGCGGCGATACGCCGGCCATCCGGCCATCCACGATAACCCGCGCGGCGGCCGGGGTGGTCACGATGGCCAGCTCCGCGTTGGCCGGCGTGCTCGCGCGGGCAAGCGGCGCTCGGGTTGGCGTGGGGGTCGGCGTCGAAGTCGCGCAACCAGCCGCGACCAGCATCAGCAGCGTGACCAACACCGCCGCGCCCTGTGCCGTGCGGCTCCGGCCGGCCGCACGGCCGGTATACCTGGCTGAATGTTTGAGGATCATCTGATGTCACACCAACGCACGCAGCACGGCCGCGACCGAGCGCAGATTGAACATGCTGCCGAGCACCTGGCGATAGGGTTGGTGCGCCGAGACCGCGCCATAGAGCGCCTGGCGCACCCCCACATCGCGCCGGGCCGCGCGCACCACCGGATCGAGCAGCCCATAGCGCGCCGACAACAGCACCATCAGCCGAACCGCGCGGCCAAACCGTAGATCGCCGATGATGTCACGGTTGGCGGCCGCGTAGTGGCTGGCGAACGCGGCCCTGGAAATCCCGGCTTGCAGGATCGTCTCGGCCGCGCGGATGCCTGTCTGGACGGCCGAGGTCACGCCTTTGCCCTTGAACGCCCGCACCAGCCCAGCCGCGTCGCCGACCATCACGTAGCGATCGCCGTAGTAGGCTCCCGCCAGTGAGCGCGGAAAACGACCTCTGAACAGCCCGACCCGGTTCAGGTCGAACGGACGCCCCTCGATATCATCCGGCAAGAGCGCCTTCACCTCTGGCCGCGCCAGAAAGGCCTGCATCGTGCCGACATCCAGAGCCCGGCCGGCGATGTTGGCGTTCAGATGGTCCCCTTTGGGCGTGATCGCGCCGAACTCCATGCCCAGGAAGCCAGGCAAGAAGGCGTGGATGCGACCGCCGAAGCGTTGCATCGCCTGCTGGCCGGGATAGTAGCGCACCAGCAAGGAGACTAGCGCCCGCGGCGGCCGATAGCCGACCGCCTGACGGAACACCTCGGCCGCGCCCTCGTCCAGGCCGAAGGCGCCGACGACCACATCAGCCTCCACCGACGCGGCGTCGGTGTAGATCACCACGCGCTCGGCCGAGAACTCTAGCCCAGAGGCGCGCGCTTCCACCACCGCGATGCCGAGCCGGCGCGCCGTCTCCAACATGTAATGATCGAACTGCACCCGGCGAATGGCAAACGAGGGATGGGCCGTGTTCTCCAGCGCGACTTCTTCGCGGCTGGCGTGCAACACGTAGGTCGTGATGACGCCCTGGCGCAGGTGTTCGGGGCACGCCACACCCAGCCGCTGTTCCACCAGCTCTGGCAGGGGCGGCGAGACGATGCCGACGCAGAGGTTGTGGTGTCGCTCGCCCGCAAAGTCCTTGCCCTCGATGATCGTGATGTGGATTCGGCGTCCCATCTGTTGGGCCAGCGCCCGCACTGCCAGCGCGCAGCCGACGCCCCCAGGCCCGCCGCCGATGATCGCCACCCGGCCGTCGTCGGGTAGCGGCCCAAGACTTGTCATGCTCCACCCATTCGTGTCATAGTCTAACGTCGCTCGCGCAGCACGCGAGCCGCTTCGCCCGCCAATCGGCTCCACGCAACGGGCGATAACAGCAGCCTGAAGAGGTCGCGATAGGACTCATCGCCGGTGAGCATCCCCCAAACCAGGCGGGAGAAGATGCGCCTGGCGGTCTGCCCTCCGGCTTCCGCACGCACACAGCCGATACACGCCCGCGCCAGCAGAGAGCTCTGCAGCGCAAGTTGGCATGTGCGAAAGATCAGCTCGCCATACCGGTTATCGGCGGCCAACTGCCGGCACGCCGGTGCATACGCGGCTGCGAAGGCGGCGGCCGTCGTGCCAATCTCGACCGCCGCGGCCATCGCCGCGCCCGCGGTCAGAAACGCAGAGTTGATGCCATCCTTGTACAGGCGCGTCACTGCGGCATCACCCACAGCAACCCAGCGATCGCCGAAGCAGGTCCTGGCCGGCCGCACGGCGATGAGCGGAAGGCAGCCGCAAAGACTGGGGGGGCGCTCTGCAAAAAAGCGCGCCAACGCCTGGGCGTGCGCAGTATAGAAACGCACGATCGCATCCGCCTCGGCGCCGGGCCACAGCAACGACACGTTCAGATAGGGCCCCTTCGGCACCAATGCGCCGAAGACCAGCCCTGGCAGCCCGCCAAAGAAGCCCGCGACTTTGCCATCGGGCCAGCTCGCGGGCCGCACGATCTCATCCTGCGCCATGATCGCGGTCTGGGGCGGCGCATACTCGAAACTTTGAGCTCAACGGATGGCGGTTGTTGACGCCAATGGCCAACACCAGGAGGTCGGCGGCGATCGGCGCGGCGTCGCCATAGATGATCGGCCTGCCATCCCAGGCGACCCGGCGGACGTATGTCGGGATGACGCGCGCGCCGGCGGCACGCGCCTGGTCCAGCAGCCACGCGTCGAAGCCGGCGAGCGACGGCCCCTGGCGCAGGCGCGGCCCTGCGCCGCGATAGACGCTGAGGATACGGCGCTCGCGGTGGGGCTGATCAACCGTCGCGGCCTGGTTTTGCACGTGCACGACATAAGAGCGCAGCTCGCTCTGAACCACTTCCGGCGGCATCTGAAGTCCCAGCGAGGCCAGGTTGTGCACCGCGCCATGCGAGAGGATGCCCGCGCAGCCCTTACAACTGCGCGGCCCCTGGGTGCGACCATCGCGCGGCTCGAAGATCTCGACCTCGAGATGCAGGCTGCGCTCGCGCGCCAACCTCAACAGATGAAGGGCTGCGAAGCTACCCGCTGGCCCGCCACCGATGATGCACACGCGACTGCCGTCTTGCAAGCGGTCTCCCATCGTCTCACTCATGGCCCATTATACCCGCGCTGGCCGGTCTCAGGCAAGACGAAAAGCTCACGCAAAGACGAGTGGCTCGGGCCGGTCTCCTGACCGTGCCCGTTGTGGGTACGAGGTGGCTCAGTCGCAGACCGGCCACAGCAGACGGAGCGGGCCATTTTCGGGACAGGACAGCCATTCGCTGCAGATTCGGAAGCACTGGCTATTTGCTGATCTCCAGCCTCAGTGCTATGATGGACGGCATCTCGTAATGACAGGTGACCATGAACCAGGTTGATCTTCACACCCACACTACGGCCTCCGATGGCGCGCTGCGGCCGAGCCAGTTAGTCGCCAGGGCGGCCAGACTCGCGCTCAAGGTTATTGGTATCACTGACCATGATTCCACTGATGGCGTAGCCGAGGCGTTGGCGGCTGGCAAAACGGAGGGGGTCGAGGTCATCCCTGGCGTCGAGATCAACACCGATGTGCCTGGCAGCGAAGTGCACATGTTGGGCTACTTCGTGGACCATGCTCACGAGGAGTTGGGCGTGCAACTGGCGCGTATTCGCGATGGACGGATTGGCCGGGCGCGCCACATGGCCGGGAAGTTGGCCGAGATGGGCGCGGCCGTGCGTTTCGAGCGCATCCTCGAGATCGCCGGCGAAGGCTCGGTGGGCCGGCCACACGTCGCCCAGGCGCTGCTTGAGGCCGGACATGTCGCCACATACGAGCAGGCTTTCGTGCGGTACATCGGCCGCAACAGCCCGGCCTATGTGGAACGGATGAAGTTTTCCCCGGCTGAGGCCTGCCGGCTGATCCGCCGCGCAGGCGGCGTGCCTGTGTTAGCGCACCCGGTGGCCCATGATCGCTATGGTGGGATTGTGACGCCCTTCGACCTGCACCAGAAGCTGCCGGAGCTGATCGAGGCCGGGCTGCTGGGTTTGGAGATCTACTACCCTGGTTACGACGCGATCACCACGGAATACCTGCTGGGCATTGCCCGGCGCTACGGTCTGGTTGGCGCTGGCGGCACCGATTTTCACGGCATTCGCAGCGGCGAACTCGACCTGGGCGGCATCTATGTGCCGATGAAGGTCGCACGCCGGCTACGGGAGAAATGGGAGAGCTTGCACCAGGCGCCATAGGATGGAGAACCCCAGGCAACCATACCCCCCACCTGATCCCGAGCGCCTGGCCTTCTTCCTGCTCAAAGATGTGCGCAAGGCGATCGGGGAGTATGGGATGCTGCGCGCCGGCGACCGATTGGCTGTGGCGGTGTCTGGCGGCAAGGATAGCCTGTCGCTGCTGCGCCTGTTGAACCTGTATCGCCGGTCGGCCGAGACCCCCTTTGACCTGGCGGCCATCCACGTCTGCGGGGATGCAACCGGCATCACCCCGCTGCATCCGCCCCTCGAAGACTGGTTGGCGGCCGAGGCGCTGCCCTATCGAATCGTGCAGCCAGAGCTCAGTCCCGACGAGACGTTTCCGCTGATCTGCCAGCGATGCACCTGGTTGCGGCGGAAGGCATTGTTCATCGCGGCTGACGAGTTGAGATGTAACGTGGTGGCCTATGCTCATCATGCCGACGATGTCGCGCAGACCACGCTGCTGAACCTGGTCTACGGCGGGACACTCCGCACGCTTCAGCCGTGCGCAGACTACTTCGCGGGACGTTTTCGGCTGATCCGGCCACTGATCTATACGCCGGAGAGCGAGCTGGCTCGCTTCGCCGCGCTCAGCAGTTTCCCACATCCACCGCAGCCGTGTCCCCACTCCGAAAGCTCTCGCCGCCAGCGCATTTCCGAGATGCTTAAGCTGCTGGGACGAGACTACCTGACGCAGGGGCGCATCAATCTGATTCGTGCGGGGTTGGCGGCCGGCCGTGAGACGAGTGCACGCGACTGAGCGCCGCGGTCATTCGCAGCCAAGCTGCTGAGCTTCCAGCAGCGCCTGGTAAGCCGCGACCGCCGCTGCGCCGGTCAACAGATCGGCCTTGGCCGCTTCCCAATCGGTGGACCGCATTTCGGCGATCCAGCCTGCGCCATACGGATCGGCCGCGGCCGCGTCAGGATCGGCGGCCACGCGCTCGTTTCCCCGCACCAGAACTCCGGCGAACGGCGCCGAGAGCGCGCCGATGTATTTCAAGCTTTCCACCATGGCGATGCTCCGCCCCTTTGGCGTCTCCTGGCCGATGCTCCCGGTCTTCAGGCTGATGGCGGTCAGGGTGTTGCGCAACTGGTGATAGGCGGCCGCGGTCAGCCCGATGCGCGCCAATCCTTCGGCCATCGGCTGCACCCAGATGTGCTTCTCGACCCAGTAGTAAAGCTCCTCGGGGAATTCGCAACCGCGTACAATAGCCATGTCGCCCTCTGCTCAGTCCACCACCGTCGTCACCTCGAACTCCGGCGGGTTCTCCAGGTGCTTCTTCACCGCGCACTGCTCGGCCGAGCGCACGAGCGCGGCGCGATACTTCTCGGGGAAATCGGCCGGCACATGGATGTCCAGCGCCACCTTGCCGACCAGACGATTTGCAGGATTGACTTCGATGCGTTGCAGCAGCCGGATCCCTGCGGTCGGCAGATTGCGTTGACGGCAGAAGCCCAAGACGTAGATGCCCGCGCAAGCGCCAATGGACGCCAGAAAGGTCGCAAAAGGGGTCGGCGCGGAGCCGTTCCCGCCGCCTTGTGGCGGCTGATCGGTGTGTATCGTATGTGATCCGAAGCCGACGTCCACGCGCGCGCCGCCGGGGAAGGTGATGACCATTTCCTGCATGAGGTGTATCCTTTCATCCTGCGTTTTCGATTGAGATGCCTGGAGGGGGGAAAGGTTACGTTCGGCGTGTCATCACGGCAGGGCGATTTCATTGTGAGGGCTTGCTCACGATCTGGCGGCGGGAGTTGCAAGACACGGGTAAAACCTGGCCTCCAGCAGGCTAAAGCAGTCGACGCAATCTGGTTTTGCCGCCGTAGCCCGCCCTGGGGCCGGTCCAGGGGCGCAGGTTTCACTGCCGAGGCGTGGTCATCTCTGCAACATGAAATCGCCCTGTCATCACGGCTTGTGAAATTGACATCCGCAGCCGGCCATGCTATACTCTCGCCAGCTTCATAAGGAAGCTACTCTACGAAAGGAAGGCGAACACAGATGGTGCACATGATCGCTAACGGTTTCTGCCTCATGGTTCGCCGCCGATCTATCATCGGCGGTCTGGCCGTTTTGCCGCGCGCCGCGCCTTCTGCCAGTTAGCTCCCAGTAAATGCTGCTACTGCGCCGTGGGCCGGTTCGCCGAATCCCCACGGCGCTTCTGTTTTCAGAATTCGTTTGCACGCCGTGGGCTTACCTACGGCGTTTTGTTTTTCGGATAGGGGGACATATGGAGCACAGCTCAAACGGTATCGCTCTCTCCGTCGAAGGAATCACGAAAGCGTTTCACACTGGCGCCGCGCTGCCCTCATGGTGGCCGTTCGGCCGCGAACAGACGAATGTCGCGGGGAAGGGGGGGAAAGCTGAGGCTGAGGTTAAGGCTGAGGCTGAGATCAAGGTTAAGGCTGAGGTTAAGGTTAAGGGGAAGAAGCGAGTGGTGGCGGTGGACCAGGTGAGCTTCGAGGTGCGCCGGGGCGAGATCTTCGGCATCTTGGGGCCGAACGGTTCCGGCAAGAGCACGTTGATCCGCTGCATCTCGACCTTGTTGGTGCCTGACGCCGGCAAGATCACCATCTTCGGGTTGGATTCACAGCGCGACGAGATGGCCGTCAAACGGCTGATCAACCGCGTCTCGGTTGAGGCTGCGTTTTTCAAGAAGCTCTCGCCGATGGAGAACCTGATCTACGCGGCGCGGCTGTACAACGTCTCGGCGAGGCAAGCGCGCGCCGACGCGCTCCGGATTCTGGAGCGGCTGGACATCCGCAAGGATGCCCTGGCACAGCCGCTAGAGGAGATGTCGCGCGGGATGCAGCAGAAGGTCGCGATCGCCCGCGCGCTGCTCACTGCGCCCATCCTCTTGCTGCTGGACGAGCCGACGACCGGTCTCGACCCGCGCAGCAAGCGAGAGGTGCAGACCTTCGTTCGGGAGCTCCAGGCCACTCACGATGCCACCATCCTGCTCAGCACGCACGACATGCACGAGGCAGAGACCCTCTGCAGTCGCATCGCCATCCTGGATGATGGCAAGATCGTCGCCCTGGGCACGCCGGCCGAGCTCAAGGCGTTAGCGCCGCGGACCAACGGAGTTGATCCAACCCTGGAGGATGTCTTCATGGCTCTGACAGGCAAGGCGCTGAAGACCCAGGAGGACGAGGTCGCGGGCTAGGAGTGGGAGGTCACCGCTGAATGATCACCGGCATGCCGATGTAAGCCAGGTCGTACAGGATCTTGGCGTGAGCATTGTCCAACAGCACACAACCGTAAGTCACCGGTGTGCCGACGTAGCCTTCCCAGAGCCGCCACCCGGTGGCCGCGTTGTAGGGGATGCCGTGGATGCCGTTTTCGCTCGGGCCGGCCCAATAGATGCCCAGCCAATACGGCATCCAGATGTTCCAGACCGATCCGTAGGCGCGCTCGATCTTGGATTGCACGGCATAGGAACCAGGACGCGTGGCTGCGCCCCCCTGACCAGTCGAACAGCGCCAGTTGGCGATGATGACGTTGCCGGCATAGAGCCAGCAACGCTGCTGCGAGATGCTGACGACAAAGCGGCTCACCTGGCCCTGATAGTTCGACAGCGCGGATTCGGACGGCGGGATGATGAGTTGCATGCCGACATAGATCCGGTCGGGGCTGGTGAGGCGGTTGGCGCGGGCGATCGCGGCTGCGGACGTGTCGTAGCGCGCAGCAATGGCGCCCAGGGTGTCGCCGGCCCGCACGGTGTGGCTGACCTCGCCGGCAGCGGTCGTCGGCAGGGCAGCGGCATCGGGCGGACCAGGGATCAGCAGTTTCTGTCCGATCCACACCACGTCGGAATTGCTGATGTTGTTGGCCTCGGTGAGCGCAGCCATTGAGATGCCGAAGCTGCTGGCGATACTGAGCAGCGAGTCGCCCAGCTTGACCGTGTAGACGCGACCAGATGCTGCGTCGCTGGTCTGCGAGCCGGAACGCTGGACCGGAACGGTCAGCTTCTGACCGATCCAGATGAAGTCAGCGTTCGGCAAGCCATTTGCCCGCACGATGGCTTCCACCGTGACGCCATAGGTCGCCGCGATCGCGCCCAGGCTGTCGCCGGGCTGAACCGTGTGCGAGACGCCCTGGGCTGCAGCTACACCGGATTGTAAGGCGCAAACCAGCAGCGCCAGCAAGATCACCGCTGGCCAGGCGACTCGTCTACGAATGGCGCTCATCCACATGGCTGTCCTCCGCAAGACATGATACAATGGCGCTACGCCGGATACAGCATACTCAAGAACGTTTATTCTGTCAAGCTCGCAACTTATGACCGGGGTCATGGGGGAGGAGAATCATGCTTTGCGGTCAACGCGTCGTCCTGCGGCCGATCGAGCCGGAGCATCTGCCCAACTACGTGCGCTGGTTTGCAGATCCAGAGGTGTTGGCCTACTTCGGGCCATATCGGCCCATGAATGCGGCGCAGGAAAAGGATTGGTACGAGCAGCAAAACAGGGATCGCTCGATGGTCAACTTCGCCATCGAGTACGACGGCCGACACATCGGCGGCTGCGGGTTCGGTCGCATGGACCACGCCAACCAGAATGCCGAGGTTGGGTTGGTCATCGGGGAGAAGTCGTTGTGGAACCAGGGGCTGGGCAAGGAGGTCCTCGCCACGATCGTGGCCTACGGCTTCGACTACCTCAACCTCCACCGGATCTATCTGCGCGTTTTCGCCCAGAACCAGCGCGCCATCCACGCCTACGAGCAGGTCGGCTTCGTTCACGAGGGGCGTTTCCGAGAGGCGGAATGGCGGCATGGCCAGTGGCAGGATATGCTGTATATGACAGGACTTACGCAGTGGCGCCGAAAACCAGCCACGAATGACACGAATTGACACGAAAATGGGTTGACCAGGCGGCTGAATTCGTGAAATTCGTGCAATTCGTGGCTACTCCGCACGGCACTGCGTAACTCCTGTATATGAGCATCTTGCGACAGGAGTGGCGCGGTCGCGATACCGTGCGACGGTGAGCGCCGGTTGCGGCAAGACCATCTGACCTGAAAACCGCCCCCCAAGCGTCGGCGCTTGGGAAGCGCCTGACTTGCGGCGCGCTTCAGTGGCGTCGGCTATAGCAGCACGAAACTCGCCCCGGCCGCGGCGCGCGTGGGATAGAGCGCCGGGGTCAGCCCTGTGCGCGAGCGATAGGCCGCCGCGACCGTGGGGATGGCAGCCCTGACGGAGTCGTTGGCCATCAAGGCCACTGCGCAGCCGCCAAACCCGGCGCCGGTCAGGCGCGCGCCGAAGCAGCCGGGCTGGCTGCGCAGCAGTTCCACCATGGCATCAAGCTCGGCGCTGCTGACCTCATACAGGTCGCGCAGGCTGGCGTGCGAGGCATCCATCAGTGCGCCAGCCGCGGCCAGATCGCCCGTGCGCAGCGCGGCTTCGGTCGCCAGCACGCGAACGTTCTCGGTGATGATGTGTCGCGCTCGCCACGCCACTACCTCCGGCAAATCGGCCTGCTCCAACATCGCCAACGTCGCATCGCGAAGCGCCGGCACGCCCAACGCCTGCGCCGCGGCCTCGCATTGGCTGCGACGCTCGTTGTAGGCCGAGGAGGCCAGTTGCCGGCGCACAGCCGTATCAGCGATCAAGATCGTCGCGCCCGCCGGCGTTGGAACCGGCCGGTAGCTCAAGTCTCGGCAATCAATCAGCAACACATGATCTGGCCGGCCCAGCGCCGATGCGAGCTGATCCATCAGGCCGCAGTTGGTGCCGACAAAAAGGTGCTCGGCCTTTTGGCCGATGCGCGCGGCCTGATCCAACGGAACCGTGAAACCGCCGGCTGCGCTGAACGCCTGCAGCGCAGCCATCTCCACTGCGGCTGAGGATGACAGTCCTGCGGCGATGGGTACATCCCCCTGCATCAAGGCATCCAGCCCTTGCACCGCGTAGCCGCCGGCCAGCAAGCCCGCGGCCACCCCGCACACGTAGTTGCTCCAGGGCTCTTCAGCAGTCGGCCGGATGTCATCAAGGGCGAAGGTGGTCTCGCGCTTCAGATCGTACGCGACGAGCCGCACGCGGCCGTTGGAACGCGGCGCGGCCGCGATGCGCGTCTCGCGCTCGATGGCTGCGGGCAGCACGAAGCCATCGTTGTAATCGGTGTGCTCACCGATCATGTTCACGCGTCCCGGTGCGCGGGCGATCAGCGTCGCACGCCGGCCGAAAGTCGCGGCGAAATGGGTCAAGAGCTCATCGTGGGATAGCAGCGTGGGCATGAGATGATCCTGTGTCGAAAGCGTTCGGGAATCCGCAGGAGGCGTTCCTACCGGTCAGCCGCCTGGCGGTAGTGCGTTTCGGAAAGAGCAGCCAGTCGAGCAGCCGCCAGCTCGGCTGGGATGTCGCGCTGAGGCTCGCTCAGCAGCTCGAAACCGACCATGAACTTGCGTACTGTTGCGGACCTCAGCAGCGGTGGATAGAAATGCGCGTGCAGTATCCAACCGGGGTGCGCTTCTCCGTCCGTCGGCCGTTGATGCCAGCCCATGCTATAGGGGAATGGCGCCTCGAACAGGTTATCGTAGCGGATCGTCAGTCGCTTGAGGATATCGGCGAGCGCGTCCCGTTCCTGCGCCGCCAACTCGGGCAGTGAGCCGACCGGCCGGCGCGGCAGCACCATTGTCTCAAACGGCCACACCGCCCAGAATGGCACGAGCGCGACCCAAGAGCTATTGGCGCACACCAGGCGCTCTCCGGCCGCCAGCTCCAGCTTCAGGTAATCCATCAGAAGCGGCGTCTTGTGCAGGGCCAGGTAGGCTTCCTGTTGCTTCTCCTCTTTGCGCAATTCGTTGGGAATCGCCCCGGTCGCCCAGATTTGCCCATGTGGGTGTGGATTGCTCGCGCCCATCATCGCACCGCAGTTCTCGAAGATCTGCACATAGCGGATGAACGGTTTGGCGTCCAGGTCAAGGGTTTGCTCTGCCCAGGCATCCACTACTTGGCGGATTTCGGCAACGGACATCTCGGGCAAGGCCAGGTCGTGGCGCGGGGAAAAGCACACCACGCGGCAGATGCCCTGCACCGGTTCAGCGCGCAACAACTCGCCCTGGCTGAACTCGCCCGCGACCGGCGCCGGCATCAACGCCGCGAAGTCGTTTTCGAAAACAAAGGTCTGCTCATAGGGTGGGTTAACAGCCCTGCCCGCCCGCGTGTTGCCAGGACACAGATAGCAGAGGGGGTCGTGGCGAGGTCGCGTCTCCGACGGCAACTTCTCCACCTGCCCCTGCCAGGGACGTTTGGTGCGGTGCGGCGACACCATGACCCATTCGCCCGTCAGTGGATTGTGACGGCGATGAGGATGATCGGCGAGGTTGAAATGCTCCAACTTCCCATGCTCCGGTTAAGTGGTGTACTGTACAGCTTCTTGCGTTGCTGCTACGGATGGCATCGTTCAGGCCGGGATGACCTCCCCGCGGTGTACCAGCGTTAGCCCCAATTCGGTGCAACGCTGGGGCACATCAGCCTCAATGCTGAGGGCGATCATCACTCCCTCGACGACTCGGCCCGGGTTGAGCCCACGGACGAGCACAACTCTGTCCAGCAGAGCGTCCACATCATCAGCATTGCAGTAGCTCTTGACCTCGAATACCGTCAGTTGGCCGTCCTCGGCCAGGACGTCCACTTCGAAGCGCCGTTGACGCCCTCGGCTGACCAGGCCGTGTTCATCCACGAGCCTTTGACGGAGCCGAAGCTGCTCGGGTTTGATATCTGGACGACGGAGGGCTGCCCGCAACGCGCCAGCAACCACATCCTCCAGGCTGCGCCCTGTGCGCGTCTGAAAACGGCCCAGGAACGACTGGAGCAAGTCGAACCTGTCGCGCATCTCATTCCGGATAGACCCGAGCTCCCCTTCGACGCCATCAAGACGCCTGTCAATGCCATCGAGGCGTTGGTCCACCTGCTCGAAACGCTGATCCACTTGCTCGAAACGCTGATCCACTTGCTCGAAACGCTGATCCACCTGCTCGAAACGCTGATCCACTTGCTCGAAACGCTCATTCACTTCGGTGCGGAAGTGGAGGAATTCGCCGTGAAACTCTCGCAGCTCGGCCAGGATTGCCGCGGTTTCTTCTTTGGTGGTGAAGACGCGCAGGAAGGCGCGGAATGCG
>Ga0194126_10002290_pt1 | contig 31177 bp, 24 predicted proteins | sample TA2KigC150mmetaG_FD_148641 | JGI IMG/M metagenome (GOLD analysis project Ga0194126, IMG submission 148641) | Freshwater microbial communities from Lake Tanganyika, Tanzania - TA2015035 Kigoma Deep Cast 150m | ecosystem: Environmental > Aquatic > Freshwater > Lake | place: Tanzania: Lake... | reverse complement strand
AGCGGCAGATAAGGCAGCAGTCTCCATTATGGTCAATGACCAGGGCTCAACGGTTCCAAAGGCAAGAGGTGAAAAAATCAGAATGAAGATAAATATAATAAAAATACTTCTGGACATTTTATATAACTGAATTATATCAATTACATGAGGGGATTGTCAGTGGTCTGTTACTAATACGGCTGGCGAATAAGGATATACTGGGATTTTATGTTTGTCATGCCGGCTTGTCCGGCATCCTTTTTGAAAAAAGATTCCCGACAAGCGGGAATGACAGGCAATGTGTTTTTACTTATGACCCACTTAGAAAATAAATCAGACGGACTTTTTTGAATCTTTCTCGGCATAAGGGGAGTATTGATAATATTGATAGTAATAATGGTCGCTCTTCTTTAAATTGAAAAAATTAATCACTATGCCGAGGATACGGAATTCGACATCGCTTTCGCGTCTGCCGCTCAGATATTTTAAACCTCTGCTTGCGATCTCATATGTTGTTTTCCCTGCCTTTGTCACTATAATTGTCCCGTCGAGGATTTTACTTAAGATAACGCTGTCTGTAACAGACATTAAAGGCGGAGAGTCCCATATGATAATGTCAAATTTCTCATCCAGGATTCTGAGCAGTTGTAGCATTCTCTTGGACCCAAGGAGTTCAGACGGGTTTGGGGGAATAGGGCCTGAAGGCAGTATGCTGAGGTTCATGACCGGCTTTTTAAAAATAGTTTCGATATCAGTTGAAGTGCCCACGAGATAGGTGCTGAGCCCGCTTAAATTGTTCAGCCCGAATACTGTATGGATGCGGGGCTTCCTCAAGTCTCCGTCAACCAGCAAAACCGAATATCCGGAGCGGGCGATTGTCATGGCAAGGTTAACAGAAGTAACTGTCTTGCCCTCTTCAGGTCCCATGCTTGTTATAAGGATATTCTTTGGAGGTTTATCCGCTGAAGAAAGCAAAACAGCTGTCCTTATTGTTTTGTAACTTTCAGCAAAAACAGACTGTGGCTCCCTCTGGATTATTTCTTCAATATTCTCTTCCCCGGATTCCATAAGAGGCACTACACCAAGGACAGGCACGCCTAATTTTGCTTCAACTTCTTCAGGGGATTTGATCGTATTATCAAGGTATTCAATGAAAAATGCCAGACCAATTCCGCCACCGAGACCGATTAATAGGCCGAGCAGGATATTCAGAGCTTTTCTGGGCTTTACAGGGGAACCCGGTTTCTCGGCTTTTTCAACTACCCATACATTAACCGTCTTAATTTCTTCTGTAACACTCTGCTCTTTAATTCTCTTTATAAGCGCATCATAAAGCTGACGGTTTGTTTCAACATCCCTCGATAAAACACCATACTCAATAAATTTTTCATTGAGACTGAGGGCCTCTGACTTGGTACTTGAGAGCATTCTCGAGAGATTAGTCTCATTGGACTTCGCAAGTTCGTATTCATTCTTGATGGAAGTGATAACCCTTTTTATTTCCTGATCTCTCTTTTGCTGCAAACCCTTCAATTCGTCTTCCGCCTTTAGCAACGCAGGATGCTTTCTGCCGTATTTTTTTGAAAGCTCTTCTGTATTCTGTTCAGCTTTTAGTATCTGGCTTCTTAAAGACTGGATAGTCTGTTCTGATGCAATAGCAGGTATCGTTTCCGCATTTCTCAGGTTGTTTACAGATATGTTTTTGACCTGATTGTATAGAGATTCCATCTCCTTCCTCTTTGTCTCTGACCTTATTAACTGGCTGTTAATCTCATTGAGCTTGTCGGGCGTTAAAGCAACCTTATCCTGAATTGTGACGATATTGTTTGCCCTTATATAGTCTTGCAGGGCCCTTTCTGATCTCTGGACTTTGTCCTTTTCCTCTTCAGCCTTTTTGGTCATCCATTCTATGGAGTATCGTGAAGATGTCATTCTCATCTCCAGGTTTTGTTCTATATAAGCCTTTGCAACGGAATTCGCAATCAGAGCAGCAAATTCAGGTTTTGTCGAGACATAGCTGATATTTACAATCCTCGTATCTTTAACAGGGCTTACAATAATCCCTCCCCTTACGATGTCCGCAAGGATATCAGCTTTGGATTTCTGGCCGCCAGGCACAATCTTCTGGTCCTTAAAAAATGATTCATAGGTATTTTCAAGTGAAAGCATTTTCACCACCTTCTGAGCTACAGGTGTGCTTTTTATAAGCTGATATTGTGTTTCATAAAATTCAGGCTCATACATATTGAAATAAGGGTACATCATGGAAAGGTTAATAGGTTCAACCTTCTCAATAAGCACCTTTGTAGATGCCTGATAAATCGGTGTGGATGAGAGGGTTCCGATTATGACAATAATGAAGACAATGGCAAAGAAGGTATAAACAGTATATCTTCTTTTATAGACAACTCTCAAGTAATCCCGTAAATGTATCTCTTTTTCTTCCATAGACTAAAAAAAACTCTCCGGCACTACAATCACATCATTGTTGAGAACAGGCTCATCCATTTTTACCTTTTCGAGAATCTCCTCTTTTCCATTGGTTTTTCTGATGATCCTGACCCTGCCTTTTGATGCCTTGTCGGAAAATCCCCCCCCCATGGTAATAGCTTTAATGACTGTTAATCCCTCTTCGTGTTTATAGGCAGCAGGGTTCTTAACCTCACCGGTTACATAAAAAACCCCTGCCTTTGTTATATAGATGCTGTCACCGTCCATTATAGGAATATCCTGAGTTTGATCGCCTCTTTCAATAAGGGCTTTCAAATTAACCGTTATTGTACTCTCATTCTTGTCTGAAGGATTAGCTTTTCTTTTTATTATCGCCTTGTCGCCGGCATCCTTTGTTAGGCCCCCTGCCTGCGAAAGCAAAGATAGAAATGTGGTCTGACCTGGAAGGACAACAAGGCCGGGTTTTGTTATTTCACCCATGATAAATGCTTTTTTGCTTCTGAATTCCTGGATGAATATACTCACTTGAGGATCAACAATATACCCGTCTGACAGGAGAGTCTCTATCTTCCGGGCAATTTCAGGGAGTGCAAGACCTTTTACCATAACCTGCCCTATTAACGGCAAAACAATAACCCCTTCACCACTTACTCTTGCAGTTGTTTTCAAATCCTCATTATCATAAACAAAGATATTTAAAACATCCCCTTCGCCTATGATATAGTCTTGAGAGAAAGAAACCTCAACAAAGCTGCAAATAATTATCAATACAACCGCTAATATTGAATACTTCATATTTTTATTATATATAAAGCAATTGAGAAATTGAACTAAAAGATGGTCGGGAATCTTTTGTAAGCCACATTGCCTACCAGGAGGCTGTTGCCCTGAGAAATATTGAATTCGTTGTATAATCAAATTCAGAAAAATTTGAGTTTCTCTTTGAAAATAAATATCCTACAGAGGTTTCGAGCCACCTCTTGACTTTATGCCGGAGTGAAAATGATGCTGTATAGTACTTATCATTTAATTGATCTGTCCTGTCATCATAGGTCAGATCCTGCCTGTAAATATCATTTGTATAGGCAACTTGTATGTCGGCAGTAAGCTTTGAGGTAAGCATCTGGACATATCCAACTCCTATTGCTGTAGAAAGAATATAATTTGTTGTTGATATATTCGTTTCATTTGTTGTCCTTGATGCGGTAAGTGTCATTGACGTTTTTGGGGTAAACCTGTGGCTGAGCTGCAACTCCATAATAAAATCCTTGCTATCGTTAGAACCCAATCCTGCAAAGTCCTTAAAGCCATATCCTGCTTTTATGGTTCCTGATGATTTTGCGGTCATATCCCACTGTATGCCGCTGAGGTAATGGTATTCCTTGCTGTTCAATGCAGTGTCTTTTTTGTACTGGACATCAATAAACTCGTATTGCACGAAGAGAGATGTCTTCGGCTTGAATTTATAAAATATATACCCTGAAAATGCATTGTCATTTCTGTCCCTGAAATCAAGGCTTGCATCATCATAGCGAACGATAAAATTTGCATATCCGGCTCTGAGTTTGAACCTCTCACTGAGGCGATAGGTCGCGATAAAACTGAGCAGGTTTGTCTTGTATTTGTCCAGTTCACGCGATGATATGCCGGTTCCAAAGTCTTCATGTGAAAATACAAACTGATCAAGCAGTTCCAGAGAAAGCCCGCCTCTGAAATTATACTGCAAAAGACCCTCAGCTTTATGCCCAACGAAATTCAATCCAGATGAATCTCTCGAGTGCAGCTCAATATTCGCAACATATGATAAATATGCCTGATATCTTTTAAAAGCATCCGGAGGATATCTGCTGAGGTTCATACCGCCGGGGGAAAGAGTGGAAGTATCAACTGTAGATATTTTTTCGAGTTCAACAGGAACTGTCAGCCATATTCCAGGGGATAGAACAGTAATAAAATCACTTTTTTTGTCTTTATTGCTGCTGAACGCATTATCTGTATAGTATTCAGTTATCGTCAGAAACGGATGAACAGACCTGTTCTGCCTCCCAAACACTGCTTCAGATGGTCTGTCCTGGTCAGCAACAATAGGTTTATCATTTGCCGAAGGCTGAGGGCTTACCGGCTCCTGCCGGCTCACCCCGGTTGAAGCAGATGGGGTTGATGCTCCGCTCATTTGAGCAGTCAGTTGTTTATCTGCAAAAGGTTTACTTTCAAGAGGTTCAGTCGCTCCTGAAGTCGCTGGTTTTACCATACGCGCCGGCAATACTGTATCTGATGACGGATCTTTTCGCGCTGTATAAATTCTTTCTTTTACTGTAGCTTTTTCCTCTAAAGATGTTTTTTCAGATATGGCCTCTTGTCTAATCTCAGAAGGAGGCACGGTAATATTCGGTTTTTTAGAAAGGTTTTCTGCAAAAACTGTATAAACTATTTTATCATCTTTCTCAGCAACACTGCGTATTGTAACTTTATAGCCATTTTCTCTGAGTTGCCTGGTAAGTTTCTCAGCGTCTTCAATCTTATCAAAAACCTTAAAAATAGCGATCTGATCCGTTCCCACTGCAACTGAAACATCTTTTGAAGATTCTGCACGTTTACTTAAAGAAGCCCGGGCGTCAGTATATTTCTCTTCGATAGCTTTTTTCTCTAAAGCAAGCTCTTGTTTTGCTCTGTTTTGAGACGAGGCGGTTTCGGGCAGATCATTAACCTCTTTTGCATAAACCCTATAGACCACCTTTTTATCTCTGGTAAGACTCTTTTTTATTACAGCTTCCTGACCCTTTTTACTTAATATCTTAACAAACCTTTCTGCATTCTTTTTGTTCTTGAAGCTGGCCACCTGCTGTAACTCATGAGACTTACTTTTAGAGACTTTTTTATGAAGATTTTTGGAAGAAGTTATCTCTTTAGAAAATAATATTCCAGGACTCAGGAACAATAAACTAATGAGGCACAATAAAAATATTCGTTTCATTAAATTATAATCTTTTTATAATAAAATATATATTTATCATAATCAATATATCCCAATATATACAACAAAAGAATAATAAAACTTTTTATTAAAGTCAAGTAAAACATTAATTTTAAGATTGCAACTCGTTGATATTTTGATGATTTATTTACTAAATAATGGCAGGCGAATTTTCCTGAAAAAACTTACGGACTGGATGGGCTAAGATATCCGCCACCTGGATTTCCACCAGGCACCCGAATTTCCATTGTCTCTAACTTCTCGGGTTGGACATAACACAAACCCGGCAAGCCTGCTGAAGAAATATGTTGCGCAACTTCTTTTGCCTCTGCCCCTGCATCAGTAGCACACCTTGCAACAACTTCGGGCGGGGCACCCCCTTCAATGGCGCCGTAAACTATATCCTTTAAATTCCCTTCAGCCATTATAGCGCATTTGATAACAAGACACGCGCTATAGCCAAGCTGTATCCCTGTTTTGACAATATCCTTGGTATTCAATCCTTCTTTTATAGTCTTTTTCACAGCAGTACAAATATCCTTTTCTTTAGGATTATTCAGGGTTAACTTTTCCCTCACAGGCTCTTGTGCAAAAACCATACTGGCAAAGAGCAAAATAAATACAGATAAATAAACAGATTTCATAACGCATTTACACATAAATAATATTTTTATATTTTTTAACCTTATAAATAAATTATTTCAAAAAAAAAAGATTCTGTCAAGACAAAACTGGATATTGTGTCAAAACTGGATATAGAAGTGGGCCAGTATGTTACTTGGCGCAGCGGAAACCTGTATTTAAATATCTCTGTTCAGGATAAAACCAGTACCGGTATGAGGTTCGCATAGTGAAGTCTGCATAACTATCAAACCATGAACCGCCACGTAATGTCTTGAAAATTCCGAATGAAGGCCCTTCCGGATTATCCATTGGCGGCACGTTCAGATCTTTCTTCTTTACATGAGAGGTATTTGCTTCTATGCCTGCAAGCCTCATTGCCACATCCATGTTAGCAAACTCGTTTCCCGGATTACAGAAGTCGCAATAGTTCTGCCTGTACCAGTCATTTGTCCACTCCCAGACATTCCCGGCCATATTGAAGGCGCCATAATAGGATTTTCCACCGGTTAAATCGTCCACAGGCACCATGACATTCAGGCTTTTTTCTTCCCATTTTTGATCATATCTGGCTTTTGAGGGTTCGGGTTTACTGTTGCCCCATGGATATATCCTCCCGTCGTCACTCCTTGCAGCCTTTTCCCATTCAGCTTCTGTTGGAAGACGTCTCCCTTTCCAGATACAATACGCATCTGCGCCAAACCATGAGACATTGTTTGCAGGATAACTTTCAAATCCTTTTCTCGGCATGTATTTTTCAGGGTTTTTCTTTGTCTCAACAGCGTTGCCGTTCACATATGATATGCCGATAACAGTTGAATACTGATCGTGCGAAAAATATCTCTCTTCAGGATTGCCTTTTTCATTCAAAAAAATGGCAAAATCCCTTGCTGAAACTTCATACTTATCCATCAGAAAGGTGTCAAGAAATACCTCATGTTCCGGCTTTTCATTAATCTCCCCCTCATTAAAACCCATCATGAACCATCCTTTATGTATTAAAACCATATCCTCCGGGATGTTCTTATCAGAAAATTTTCCTGTTGCGCACGATGTGAGCAGCAGCGATATAACTACCGCTACAAGGGTGGGATATAATCTTATAATTCTCATATTGTAATTTTATCTCTTTTCCCTTTTACAATACAAGTGTGATTTTTCACTCACCATATCCATTCAGTTATGGGTATAAACAGGGCGGAAGAATTGACTACCGTTGCATGTCATTCCCTGGCTTGACCGGGGAATCCAGGTTTTCTGGATACTCCGGTCAAGCCGGAGTATGACAATCTTAATCCATAACTGAATGGATACCACTCACCGTCAGATTCTAATAAGCTTTGTATAAAGAAAACATCCTATTAGAATAATAATTGGGTCATGTGGTAAGCTATTTCCTTACAAATTACCCTTTCTTTTGTTATAGGCGATAGATGAAAAAGATTGCAATAATAGCTTTGTTTCTTTTATTTCCATTAATAGCTGTTCCAGCTTATGCTGAAAAAATAAAGGTAATCGCAAGTATTATACCGCTTGCTGATTTTTCAAGGCAGGTTGGTGGAGATAAGGTTGAGGTAAAATTGCTTCTTCCTCCCGGAGCAAGCCCCCATACCTATGAACCAACTCCAAAAGCTCTGAAAGATGTATCCAATGCCAGGGTCTTCATCAAGATTGGTCTGGGTTTAGAGTTCTGGGCTGAAAAAATCATAAGGTCGTCAGGACATAAAAATCTTATCACTGTTGTTTCATCTTCTGACATGCCGTTAATTACACATCACGAGAAAGGCCATTCACACGGTTCATCAGGGGCTGATCCTCATATATGGCTCGACCCTGTAATTGCAAAGGGCATTGTCACTAAGATAGAAAAGGCTTTTGTTGAAGCTGACCCTCAAAATGCCGGATATTACAGGCAGAATGCCTCAATATACATTGAAAAACTTTCCCGGCTCGATAAAGAGATAACAGATAAAGTAAAAACTTTAAGGGTCAAAGAATATGTTACATTCCATCCGGCGTGGAATTACTTCTCAAAAAGATATGGACTGACAGTAGCAGGCGTTATAGAAGAGTCTCCGGGTAAAGAGCCCGGCCCCAGACATATTGAAAAGATTATAAGAGAGATCAAACGCATTGGCAGTAAAGTTGTTTTTGTAGAGCCCCAGTTCAATCCAAAGATTGCAGAGGTTATTGCAAAGGAATGCGGTGCGAAAGTCGTGTTTCTTGACCCTATCGGAGGACAGAAAGGCAGAGAGACGTATATGGATATGATGAGATATAATATTTCCGTGATGGAAAGCGTGATGAAATGAAGGCAATAGAGATACACAATCTAAATGTGAAAATAAACGGAAAGGGAATCCTTCATAATATAACCCTGTCTCTGGATGAAGGGAGATTCCTTGGTATCGTCGGCCCGAATGGCGGAGGGAAAACAACTCTTCTCAGGGCAGTCACCGGACTTATAAAACCAGCGTCCGGCAATATCCTTGTCTTTGGCAGGCAGCCGCAGGAAGTTTTGAGATCCGGGAGCATATTCGGTTATCTTCCCCAGCTCTCGAAAGTATCTCCTGATTTTCCTGTCAGGGTAATAGATGTTGTCATGATGGGAAGATACGGAAGAGTAGGAATGCTGAGATGGCCGGGAGAACAGGACAGGCAAAAGTCCCTTGAATACCTCTCTGTAATGGGGATGGAGGAACTCAAAAATATGCCTTTTGGTGAACTCTCAGGCGGCCAGCAGCAGAGGGCGTCGATTGCAAGGGCGCTTGCCGGTGAACCAAAGATTCTCATACTTGACGAACCGAACACAGGCATAGATGTTATAGGCCAGGAAGATTTCTATCACCTCCTGAAGGGACTTCAAAAGCGTTTTAATATTACCATTCTTATGGCTTCACATGATATCGGGGCAATAACTTCCTATGTTGATGAAATAGCCTGCCTCAATAATACCTTCCATTATCAGGGTACCCCTGTCGGGGCGTTGAATGAATCTGTATTGACCGACCTGTACGGGAAGAACGTAGACCTGCTCATGCATACTGATATCTGCGAGAAATGTGAACGCCTGAGAAGGTTATAAAAGCTTATGCTCGAAGTCTTCAGTTCTTCATTTATGCAGAAGGCTCTGCTTGTTGGCGTAATAGTCAGCCTGCTCTCAGGCCTCATCTCTGTTTTTATAGTGCTACGCAAGATGTCTTTCATAGGCGCCGGCATTTCACATGCTGCCTTCGGCGGAATAGCGATAGGCTTCCTTGCAGGCATAAATCCTATCTTCACGGCCATACTTTACTCCATTGCAGTTGCGCTCGGCATTGAATTTATCAGCAGAAAGGGTAAAGTGTCGGAGGATGCCTCTATAGGCATATTTTTTGCGAGTTCAATGGCCCTTGGTATTGTGCTGATAAGCCTCTCAAAAGAATATACTGTTGATCTCTTCGGTTACCTTTTCGGCAATATATTAGCCATTTCACGTGGAGAAGTCATCCTATCAATGATTATAGCAATAACAGTAATCGGGATTATCATACTGTTTCTTAAAGAGATATTCATTACAACGTACAATGAAGAGATAGCACGCGTAAGCGGCATATCTGTAAGGTCAATCAACACTCTCTTTCTGATTCTCCTTGCCGTATCCATCGTTATCTCCATGAAAATTGTGGGCATCATTCTCGTCTCTGCCCTCCTTGTAATTCCAGGGGCAACCGCACAACTATTTGCGAGAAATTTATATTCTATGATTGCTGTTTCATGTGGAGTGGCTGTTATTTCTACAGTACTGGGGCTGATTTTCTCCTATGAATTCGATATCGCCCCCGGCGGCAGCATTGTCCTTACCGCTACGGCGATATTCTTTGCAGCCTTAATCTTTAAGAGAAGAAAGTAGAAAAACGTATAGGCGGATAGGTTTTACCTGTTCATCGAAGAGGCAGGATTTCAGACAGGAATACATAATATATAATGAGATAACTATCCCCACTGTCATTTCTAAGGCCGAACATTAAGTTCGCGATTTATCTTGACTTAATGTTTTGCGATTAAATAATATTAAACAGTAAAGGGGAGTAGCTGAATCAGTGGATATCGTCAGGACGTCTGCCACAGGCAGGCCGGTACCATTGGTTAGATAAAACTAACAAGCAAGACCTTTACCACGATGAAAGCAGTATTTCGTGGTGAAGGTCTTTTTTTATCGAAAAAGGAGAAAAAGAATGAACGGACTGAAAACAATGACTTTAATGGTCGCATTAACCCTGTTGTTGGTTTTTGTCGGAGCCGCATTGGGTGGGAAAAATGGCATGACCATTGCCCTCATCTTTGCTTTCGGCATGAACTTCATCAGCTATTGGTTTAGCGACAAAATCGTTCTAAAAATGTACCGTGCAAAACAAGTAAGCGAATCTGAAGCTCCTGAATTATTTGGCATTGTCAGAAGGCTTGCACAAAAGGCAGAGCTTCCCATGCCAAAAGTCTATATAATGGAACAGGAGCAGCCAAACGCTTTTGCGACAGGAAGAAACCCGAAACACGGAGCTGTTGCAGTTACAACCGGCATTATGCGGATTCTTTCAAGTGAAGAACTTGAAGGCGTTATTGCACATGAACTTTCACATATTAAAAACAGGGACATCCTTGTGGGGACAATTGCAGCCACCATTGCAGGCGCAATAAGTTACCTTGCGCAGATGGCACAGTGGGCTATGATATTCGGCGGGAGAAGCGACAATGAGGGTAAAGGGAGCAATCCCATAGCAGCGCTGGTGATGATGATGGTCGGACCTATAGCAGCCATAATGGTACAGATGGCGATATCACGTTCAAGGGAGTACGGGGCAGATGCAGGTGGAGCGAGGATTGCAGGCAATCCCTTATATCTTGCAAATGCACTGAAAAAGCTCCATATTGCCTCTCAAAAAATACCTATGGACGCCAATCCGGCTACGTCTCATATGTTCATAGTCAGTCCGCTTTCGGGTGGCGGTATTTTGAAACTCTTTAGTACCCATCCGCCGATTGAGCAGAGAATCGAAAGGCTCAAGGCAATAAAGCTGAATGCATAAAAATAAAAGAAGATATATATAATGGAGAGACTGCTTAGAGGCATTTATAAATTTCAGGGTTCATTTTTTAAAAAAGAAAAAGATTTCTTTAAACGTCTTTCTAAAAAACAGTCGCCGGATGTCCTTTTTATAACCTGCGCTGATTCAAGGATAGATCCCAATCTTATTACGCAAAGCAAGCCGGGAGAGCTTTTTATTATCAGAAATATAGGGAACATTATTCCGCCATTCAATTCAATTAAGGATAAAAACAGCGTTGCAGCTGCCATAGAGTTTGCAGTGATAGGTTTAAAAGTGACGGATATTATCGTATGTGGACACTCCAACTGCGGTGCAATGCAGGTTCTTATTAAAGATTCCGGGGATTTGGACAACATGCCTCACTTGAAGGAATGGCTGGGAATTGCTTTACCGGTGAAAAATATACTCGCTGCTTTTTGTCATAGCTTATGCATAGAATCACTACAAAGGATTGCAGAGGAGGAAAATATTCTTCTCCAGCTAAAACATATCCAGACCTATCCCTTTGTAGAACATCTATTAAAAAGAGGAACTCTTCATTTGCATGGCTGGCATTATGACATCGGAACAGGCAGTGTGCATGCCTATAATCCGGATGAAAATGTGTTTAAAAAAATTACAGAGCAGTAAAAATTTACACTGGGATATCCTTGATATTTTCAATTGAATATAAACTGTTTAATATATGACCACTTTTGTACTTAAGACTATAAAGCAGGCAAAGAAACTGATTATATCAGTAATCGGCTTTATAGTGCTGCTGACCGGACTGGCAATGATTGTATTGCCCGGACCTGCGGTTGTTGTCATACCGATTGGGCTGGGAATTCTTGCAAGTGAATTTATCTGGGCAAAAAAGATTCTCAAAAGAGTAAAAAGCAATGCCTCTAATATGAAAGAATGGATAAGAAAAAAGTGAAGATGCAGATATAATACATGTTATGGTGTTTTAGGATAAGGCTGAGCCGTTAACTTAATGGCTCGATAATGTAATAACCTAATTTTAAGAGGAGGATATCATGCCGCTAAAGCCCAGTGAACAGGAAGAAGAACATTTTGCAAAAATGGAGTATGAAAGAAAAAAGAAGATTGAGGAAGAAAAGCACAAGAAAATTGCTGAGGGAGAAAAGGAGAGAATTAAGGAACTCCATTACATGAGATGCCCTAAGTGTGGCATGGAACTTATCGAGATCGGCTACAAGGGGATAAAGGTTGATAGATGTTCCGAGTGTGAAGGCATATGGCTTGATGCCGGAGAACTCGAAACAGTGTCAAAGCTTGAGAAATCAGGGCTCGATAAGTTGTTCAGTGTGTTTAAGAAGTAATCGCTTGATAATTTGCAATTATATAAGCAATTCTTGATGAACACGTGACGCCTTGAGATTGTGGTAAAGAGTTTTCCCTTTAGCAGAAAGGATAGATTGCTTCGCTCGCTTGCAATGACAAGGGCAAAGGGTTCAAATGACAATTTGCAAAAATATTTTGTCATTGTGAGGAGCGAAGCAATCTCCTGTCTTTTCACAAAAATGTTGTTTTTTAATCCATCGGCCTAATCTTATGGTATAGCTGGTAAAAGGAGGAGCAATTTGCATTGGCATCAAAAAAATATAAATGAGGTCATTGATGAATTAAAGTCATCCTCACAGGGCATTTCTTCTGAAGAAGCCTTGGGACGGCTCAAAGAATACGGCCCCAATGAATTAAAGGAGAAGAAAAAGAAGACCTCATTCATGATGTTCCTCGACCAGTTCAAGGACTTCATGATAATAGTTCTTATTGCCGCTGCGATTATTTCAGGGTTCATAGGTGATATCACCGACACCATAGCAATAATTGTAATTGTTATGCTTAATGCCGTTATAGGATTTGTCCAGGAATATCGGGCAGAAAAGGCAATGGCTGCCCTGAAAAAAATGGCAGCGTCTTTTGCAACCGTCATAAGGAGCGGGGTGGCTGCAAACATTCCGGCGGCTGAATTGGTTCCCGGCGATATTGTATCTCTTGAAGCCGGCAAGATTATTCCTGCAGATATGAGATTAGCGGAGTCTGTCCGGTTAAAGGCGGAAGAAGCCGCGCTTACCGGCGAATCCGTACCTGTTGAAAAGCATATAGAGGCATTACATGATGATCATTTGCCGATCGGCGACAGGAAAAACATGGCGTACAAAGGAACATTCGTCACCTATGGCCGTGGTATTGGTATTGTTGTGGCAACAGGAATGAAAACTGAACTCGGAAAGATCGCAACCATGCTTCAGGAAGAAGAAGAGGTAAAGACGCCGCTTCAAAAAAGGCTCGCAGCATTTGGCCGGAAACTTGCAATTGCTATTCTGGTAATATGCGCTCTTGTCTTTGGTATTGGCATAATGAGAGGCGAATCGCCTTTTTTAATGCTTCTTACCGCCATTTCCCTTGCTGTTGCGGCGATACCTGAAGCCCTTCCGGCTGTGATAACCATCTCCCTTGCTCTCGGGGCCAAAAAGCTGGTAAAGCAGAACGCTCTCATAAGAAAGCTCCCTGCCGTGGAAACACTCGGGTCAGTAACCTATATCTGTTCTGATAAAACAGGAACTCTCACCTTGAACAAGATGAATGTTGAGGAGATATGGGCAGATGGGGAAATAGTTAAAAGTGAAAAGTTAAAAGTTAAAAGTGAAGAAACGGAATCCTTAATTCTTGCACCGCATCCCATGATGATGGCTCTTGCATTAAGCAATGACGCTCAGATGGATGCAAAAGGCGATGTTATCGGTGATCCTACAGAAATTGCTTTGTATAACATTGCAAAAAATAATGGTTTTGACAAGAAGAAGCTTGAAGAGAATTTACCGAGAACTGCTGAAATACCTTTTGATTCTGAAAGAAAGTGTATGACTACGATCCACAAAATAGTTAAAAGTGAAGAAACAGAAAAACTCTTAACTCTTAACTCTCAACTCTTAACTTTTGAATTTATATCCTTCACAAAAGGAGCGGTGGATGTCCTTATTGAGAAATCCGACAACATTCTGACATCAGAAGGACTGAAGCCGATAGATACACATGAGATTATCAGAATAAACGAAAGGATGGCTGCCGATGGATTAAGGGTTCTTTGTCTTGCCACAAGGAAATGGGATGCATTGCCTGACAGTATTTTACCGGAAAATGTTGAAACAGGACTCACTATCTTAGGTCTTGTCGGAATGATGGACCCGCCGAGAGAAGAGGCAAAAGAGGCGGTATCAATATGCAAAACAGCAGGAATAAATCCTGTAATGATAACGGGCGACCACCCTATTACAGCTAATACAATAGCCAGAAGGCTCAACATAATTGACGATGGATCAATGTCCATCATCACGGGAAAAGAGCTTGAGAAATTAACATTAGAAGAGTTTGAAGAAAAAGTTGAACATATTAGGGTCTATGCACGAGTAGCGCCTGAACAGAAACTGAAGATAATCAAAGCGCTTCAGGATAAGGGTCAATTCGTGGCCATGACAGGAGATGGAGTTAATGATGCGCCTGCATTGAAGAGAGCTGATATTGGCGTTGCTATGGGGATTACAGGGACAGATGTTTCAAAAGAAGCAGCGCATATGATTCTCCTCGACGACAACTTTGCCACGATCGTGAAGGCTGTGAAGGAAGGCAGACGGATATTTGACAATATACGCAAGTTTATCAAATATACGATGACGAGCAATTCGGGAGAGATATGGACGATATTCCTTGCGCCTTTCCTGGGTCTCCCGATCCCTTTGTTGCCGATTCATATTTTGTGGATCAATCTTGTCACCGATGGGCTTCCCGGACTCGCCCTCGCAGCAGAACCATCGGAGAAGGAGATAATGAAAAGACCGCCACGGCATCCGCAAGAGAGCATATTTGCATATGGTCTCAGCACCCATATAATCTGGGTAGGACTCCTTATGGGTTTTGTATCCATTTTCACACAGGCATGGTCTATAAAAACAGGTCATGCTCACTGGCAGACAATGGTATTTACTGTCTTATGTTTGAGCCAGATGGGACATGTGCTCGCAATACGTTCTGAAAAGGAATCTCTCTTTTCACAGGGGCTGTTCTCTAATAAGCCTTTGGTTGGGGCATTTATTCTGACTTTTCTCCTTCAGATGGCAACAATATATGTGCCTTTCCTGAATCCGATTTTTAAGACAGAGCCCTTAACTCTGAGTGAATTGGCCATAACACTCGCCCTCTCAACTGTGGTATTTTTTGCAGTAGAGGTAGAAAAGGTCTGGAAAAGGAAGAAATGGAAGGTAACTTAGGGAACATCTATGAAGAAGCTAGTTTTAATTGGAAGCATAGTGAGTGTTGTTATAGTAACAATTATTATAATATGGACATTAACTGCAGGCGCAGGTTTTTTGTGGAAACAGTTCCCTTCTTGGATAGCGGAAGGGGAAAAGATGGTAAGCGAGGCAATAAGGAAAGTGGAAGAACTTTTACCCGGATTAAAAGAGAGGGCTAAAGAAGTAGCGCCAAGAGTAGCAGAAAAGGTTAAAGAGATAATTCCGGGTGAGATACCTGCAGAAGATGTCCCCGGGGAAGACTTAAAGCAGGTTCCCCGTTATCCTGGCTTGATACGGGTATCTTATGCAATGACTGACCAAAAAAGGACAATTGTCTATAGAGGAAGGATGGAGTTCAAGGAAACAAGTAACTTCTATCAAAAGGAGATGGTGAGATTGGGATTTAATAAAAAGGTCATCAGTGCATCACCTGAAAAAGAGATCTATGAATACAGAAAAAGAAGGCAAAGGCTGGAGTTTCGATTTAAGAAAATATCAACCATCCGTTCTGAAATTACAGAGTTGACTGTTAAAGAGATGTAAAGATTTTGCCACGAGAAAGTTAAAACATATGACGGAGGTCCTTCTTAAAAACATCAAACAAGTTAAGAGACTTATAGTGGCGGCAGTTGGTTTTACTGTGCTATTGATTGGTATCGCAATGATTATACTGCCCGGGCCTGCCTTTATGATTATCCCTATTGGTCTGGCAATCCTTGCAACTGAGTTTATATGGGCAAGGAAATTGCTTAAAAAGGTAAAATCTAAATTAAAAAAGGATACTGCCAGGCTATGATGGCAGTAAGGAGGACAAAATGCAGAGGGTATTCTATTTCCTTCTAACAAACATCGCCATCCTGCTTGTGCTGAGCATAACCATGAGGTTGCTCGGCATAGAGCCGTATCTTACCCCTTACGGCCTCAATTACCAGTCCCTTCTGGCCTTTGCCGTAATATTCGGCATGGGAGGGGCATTTATAAGCCTTGCCCTTTCCAAATGGACTGCAAAGAGGCTTGCAGGCGCGAGAGTAATTGAATCGCCTTCTAATGAGACAGAGGCATGGCTTACAAGAACGGTCTCGGATCTTGCAAAGGAATCAGGGATTGGTATGCCCGAGGTTGCTATATATCCGGCAGAGGATATGAATGCCTTTGCAACAGGCATGAGAAGGGACAGGGCCCTTGTGGCTGTATCACACGGTCTTTTACGCCGCATGGACAGACAGGAGATAAAGGCTGTCCTTGCCCATGAGGTCTCTCATGTGGCAAATGGAGACATGGTGACCCTTGCGCTGATTCAGGGAGTTGTGAATACCTTTGTGCTTTTCTTCTCCCGTGTCATCGGACAGATCGTTGATAAGGCCGTATTCAGGACAAGGGAAGGCCATGGCCCTGCCTTCTGGATAACGACAATTATCGCAGAAGTCGTGCTTGCCATACTCGCATCGATAGTCGTTTTTTATTTCTCAAGAAAAAGGGAATACAGGGCCGACAGGGGAGCAGCAGGACTTGTGGGGAAAAAGCCCATGATTGAAGCCTTAGGGGCATTAAATGCGTCATTGCGCCAGCCCCATCTGCCGGATAAGATGGCAGCATTCGGCATCTCTGGAGCGAGAAGGCGCGGCTTGGCAGCTCTTTTTGCAACGCATCCGGATCTGGATGATAGGATTAAGGCGCTTGAGGCATCGGATTATCCTGATTATAAATAAAGGAGATTTTTATGTCGCGGACTAAAGCATGTGGCAAAATTCTCTAACAAGCACAATTTAACGGATAAGCACTTGGTTAAAGGAATGCTCCACATCTTGATCTGAAGTCCCATCGAATTAAACCTCTTGATAAATATTACAGCCTAAGATAACGAAAGCCTTATCAAATGCCGATTTCAAGTCAGAAGGGAAAGTGCCCCTGAATATCAAGGTTTGTAAGACCTGCCTCTTTTGCCCATCTTACTGCTTCATTGCATTCTTCACGGGTTATTCTCCTGTTTATCTCAGGATACTCGAATGCCCTGTACATCGGCCTGTACTGGGACATGATATTGAGATAGGTACCTTTAGGAAGGTTCTCAGCTATCCATCCAATTATCTCCCTTGTTCCGCTTATCCTGTTTGGCATAACGAGATGGCGGATCATAAGCCCTCTGTACATGAGGCCATCTCCGGCAGGTCTGGCCACCCCTACCTGGCGGTTCATTTCAAGCAATGCTTCCTTTGTAATCTCAGGATATGTGTCTGAATCTGATGAGTATTTTGCTGCCATCTTGCCATCTGAATATTTGAAATCAGGCAGGTAAATATCAATTATGCCATCAAGCTTTTTTAGTATCTCCAGTCTTTCCCATCCGCAGGTATTGTATACAAGAGGAAGCCTGAGTCCCCTGCCTGCTGCGCTATCAACAGCAAGAACAATATGGGGAGAATAGTGAGTTGGCGTAACAAGATTGATATTATGGCATCCCTTTTTTTGAAGCTTGAGCATCATCTCTGCCAGATCTTCAATTCCTCTTTGCTCCCCTGCACCTCCCTGGTTTATTTCCCAGTTTATGCAGAAAACACATCTAAGCCCACAATTGGTGAAGAATACAGCTCCTGAACCTTTGCTTCCAACAAGAGGGCTTTCCTCTCCGTAATGAGGCTGATAGGATGAAACCTCAAGCTGGGAAGAGGCCCGGCAGAATCCCCTATCTCCCGAAAGACGGTTAACTCCACATTGTCTTGGACAGAGTCTGCAGCTACTCATTATGTTCCATAGCTCTTTCCCTCTTTTTCTTAACTCACCGCTTTTATGGAGTCTTAAATAGGCAGGTTCAAAATCAGGGTCAATATTCGCTTCAGTCTCTTTAACCTTAGTTGTTGCTCTCTTTTCACATCCAGTGTTTAAGAAAAAGGCAGGACCCAGTGCTGATATTGTTGAATAAAAACACGCTTTAATAAACTGTCTCCTTGATAGAGAATCCATTTGTTTATTTTACAAGATTAACATCATTAATAGGCTATCCTTAATATAGACAACTTTTTTATCGTCTTTGCTTTGAATCCAGATTATAATGCCTTTTACCCATATACACCAGAAGCAGGCTCCCTGATTTGAGTGCCATTGTTATAAGTAGTGTATTTTTTATACCTAGAGTTGGAATGAATACCGCTGAAAGCAATGCTCCGATGAATGCCCCGAATAGGTCCACAGCATAAAGTCTGCCGGCGGTTCTGCTTATAGCGCTATATGAACTGTCTGCCAGATTTACTGCTACAGGATACTCCATACCTGTCAGAAACCCTGTTATAATCATTAAGCAAGAGATTAGTAATTGTGATAGTTTTGTTCCTGGCTCTGACAGTATAAATAGATATACAAGACCTGTAAGAAGTAATATCCCGAACTCAATAGATATCAGCTCTGTTTTTATCCTTTTCATAGCAAAAAAGGCCCCCAGAGCTGAACCGAGCATGAAAAGGGACGTAAGCATTCCTATGTAATGATAGACATGTCCGTAGTAAATCTGAAAAGAAAGAATCAACAATACACTTATCAGCATGCTCGCAAATCCTGTTGAGGCTATAGCACAACTGAGGAATAATTGCCCTCTTTTTTTATGTTGTATGAATATAGAAATAATGGTCAGGAAGATGATCGATATAATGTAGTGGGTGTAAGGAATATTATCAATTCCATACAATATCTTTACCATGAAAGGTGAAACCACAAGATTTAAAAATACCATACCCTCAAATACACACCTTGGATAACTGTCCTGATTTAATATCTTCCGGTCAGAAGAGGCAATATCCTTTTCAAGCTCACCGAATCTTGCGCTATCCATTTTGTACCGTAAATACCACTCATTTACGAGCCATGCTGAGATATCTCTTGACTGAAGTCTTTTTATAAGCATCTCCTCCGTAAAGCTATTAACAGCTTCATCTGAAGAAGCAATAAAGATATTCTGTTCTCCAACGATAATCCTTACATAGGGAAAGACAGCCTTTAGAGAGGCATGAATCGTCCTGTTTAATTCTTTCAGTTCTTTTGATAGAAATGCCTCTGAACCAGGAGCTCTTAAGGAAAGTATTCCTCTGTCATTAAGATGTCTCTTTACAAGTTCAAAAAATTCCACTGTATAATACCGATTGAGCTGCAGGGTTGAGGGCATAGGAAGATTTATGATAACCAGATCATATATGCTGAATGTTTTTCTTAGAAAAAGCCTTCCTTCTGATAAATGTATATTTACCTTTTCATGGTTAAGCTCATATTCTGTAAGTTGAGTGGGAAAACGCCTGAATTCTTCTATGACAAGCGGGTCCTGTTCTGTATAGTCAATCTTTTTAACAGGATGCTTCAATAGTTCCCTCAAAAGTCCTCCCGCCCCGCCACCTATTACAAGGATATGCTCTGGTTGTCCATGGAAAAGCATGGGGAAATGGGCTGACTCCTCAACCTGCGCCTCTGGTACAGGAGTAGTGGCATAGGGCGCACCGTTTGTAAAAAATGTATACTGGTCTGCTCCTTTTATTATTGCAATATTGGAGTATACAGAGTTTCTTGTCTCAACGAGGGAGTGCCCATACCAGAGTATCCTTGAACTTGATTCATGAAGCCGTTCCGGCACTGATAATAGATAAGATATAATAATCAAAAGCAAAAGCCCGGCAGCAGCAATTCTTATGGTTTTTAATTTCCCGGCGGATGTTAAAAAAAGAGTGACGGAAAAGAGATTCAGGGATAAAATGATACCAGCTAACTCTATTGAGCTTAGATAAAAGATCAGGCAAAAGACAAAGACTATGCCGGCCGCAAATGAACCTGCGGATTGATAGAGATAGACTCTCGCTGATATTTCTTCTTTTTTAGAGACAATACCGAGATTTCGACATCCAAAAGGAAACATTGCGCCATCTAACAAGGAAATAGCAGAAAGGGCTATGAGGGAGACAATTGCTACATAATGGATACCAAGAACCTGGCCTGTTGGAATGTCAAAGAGATATCTAAATGATCGAATGAAGAGAATACTTAAGAGGGAAGAGAACCCTATAGCCATTTGAAGGATTGCGAACCAGCTTATATGCCTTTTTGTATAGTCAGACCTTTTTCGTGCAAAGTAACTTCCGGCTGCTTCAAGGACGAGCCAGTTGCCAAAGATAATGCCTATGAAGAGTTCATTGCCATGAAATGTTACGAGAAGTTCCCTTATGATTAGCATCTGTGAGGCGGTAGCGGTAAAGCCCATCACAAGAAGGGCAAATCTTAAGGCAGAGATATTGGAAAGGCTTATGAATCCCACAGGCCCGGGATGGGATAGCCGCAGTATTTACACTTTCCGCCTTTAATGTCTACATCAATAACAGAAAAATGGGATCTGTTTATAATCTTTTTATTGCATTTCGGGCAGAAGGTGCTGTTATATTTATGTCCGGGGACATTGCCGACATACACAAATTCTATACCCTCTTTTACGGCTATTTCTCTTGCCTGGTCCAGCGTCTTTACAGGAGTCGGGGGCAGGTGGATCATCCTATAGGCAGGAAAGAATCTTATGAAATGAAGAGGCACATCCGCACCAAGGTTTTTCTTTATCCATATACACATCTCTCTTATTTTTTTCAAATCATCATTTAATGTGGGGATAATTAGATTGACTATCTCGAGCCACTTTCTCTCCTCCTTTATAATCTTCAGGGCATTAAGAACCGGCGTCATCTCTGCAAAGCTTACATCTCTGTAGTGATCCGCTGTAAATCCTTTTAAATCCACTGTTACACCGCGCATATGTTTCAGTAGCGCCTTCATCGGCTCTGCCTGAATCCCTCCATTAGTGTGGAATATGGTGTTAAGTCCCTTTTCCTTTCCTTCTTTTGCAATATCATACATGAATTCATAAAATACCGTCGGTTCATTGTATGTGAAGGATAAACCTGCCTTCTTTTGCTTGGCTAATCTCACCACATCCTCTGGCCTCATCTCAAACGTCCTATCTTCAAGCTCTTCAGGCGACCTCTGAGATAAGTGCCAGTTATGGCAGAATCTGCACCTGAAGTTACAACCCGCAGTGCCTGTGCATAAAATATCTGCTCCTGGAAGGTTATGGAACATGGGCTCTTTTTCGATAGGGTCGATCTGAACAGCTGCCGGCCTTCCATAGACCATTGAATAAAGTCTGCCTTTTCTGTTTTCCCTGTTCCTGCAGAAACCCCGCTGTCCCTGCGGTATCACACATTGCCTGAAACATAAAAGGCAGTTAATATTTTCGTCCGGGAGCTTTTTGTAAAAGCGTGCTTCTTGAGGGTCTGCCCTTATGCTTGCAATGGAACCGGCGTTCTCGCATCCCGGACAAAGAGTAGCTGTAGCATATAGACAATACTTAAGAAATGTTCGCCTTGTCAGCATATGAACGACCCCAATTGTTAGAACGTTGGATAGCTCCGTCCTTTTGATATGATTATAATCTTTATCATAATCTTTATACACCATACAAAATACCTATTGTCTGCTTTCCCGTGCATTCTCCTTCCCGTCTATAGAAAATTGTCATAGCGAAGCAATCTCGCCTTCGAAGCTTAGATTGCCACGAGCCCTTTGGGTTCTCGCAATGACAGACAGGTCAATGCAGTGCAAAGTCTATATCGGGATTTGGGATGAATATAGCATTGGACTATTTCAGAAGAAATCCATATAATCAACAGGTGATAATTAAAGGACACGGAGGATGCTATGACTAAAGGCAAAGCAAGGAATTTAATTCTGTTCGGGTTTATTTTTTTGATACTGCCGCTTATATTTTCTGTTTTGAATTTATACACCGACTGGCTCTTTTTCACGGAAACGGGATACACTTCTGTTTTTATTAAGACGCTCTCCACTAAAATCAGCACAGGTATATTTTTCGGCATAGCCTTCTTAGCCTTTGTTTTGGCAAATATAACCATCGCAAACAGGGCTAATTTCCCTCAAAGAGAGATATCTGTGATCGAAGGCGTCATCAATCCATTTATAGCGGGCGGCATCGAAAAGGTCATCAAGCCCCTCACTATAATTGCCGGAGTTGTTATGGCCATCTTTGCAGCGCAGTGGGGCGCATTGAGATGGGAAGACTTCCTGCTCTTTAAAAACAGCCTGGACATGGGAACCAATGACCCCTTATTGGCCAAGGATATCGGATTTTATCTCTTCAAGCTTCCTTTTATAGAATCTCTTAATGGCTTTGCAGGGTTTACACTGCTATTAACAATCATAGCAGTGGCTGCAAACTATTTTTTAAGAGGCGGTATATTTATCGCAGAGAGGATAATATCTGTTGACGGTAAAGTAAAAAAACATCTCGGCATCCTTGCAGGACTCGTTATCCTTAATATCGGATTCGGCTTTTACCTCGACACCTTCAGGCTTCTGTTCTCAGAACACGGCGCTATCTTCGGCGCAGGGCATACGGATGTCCATGCAAAACTCTTTTTTTACAGGATACTCATATTCATCACGCCGTTAGCAGGCATTGTTTTTATGGCAGGGATATTAAGAGGCTCACGGAGACTGACATTTCTGCCGCCTGTCCTGGTTTCAGCAGTGTATATTATCGGGATTGTGGCATATCCATATGTTCTTCAGAAATTCAAGGTAGCGCCGAATGAGCTTGCCCTTGAAACCCCGTTTATAGAACAAAACATAAAATTTACAAGACTGGGCTATAACCTTGACAAGATAGATGTAAGGCCGTTTGATGTGGACTATAATCTGTCCGGTAAGGACATAGAAAAAAATGACGCCACTATCAAGAATATCAGATTATGGGACCATAGCCCGCTTCTCAGGACATACAGCCAGTTGCAGCAGATAAGGACATACTATAAATTTGCGGATGTTGATAATGACAGATATACCATAAACGGCGAATATATGCAGGTGATGCTCTCTCCTCGTGAGCTTTCATACAATGACCTTCCGAGCAAGACCTGGATAAACGAGAGGCTGATATTCACCCATGGAAACGGTATAACACTGGGGCCTGTAAGCAGGATTACCAGGGAAGGGCTTCCTGAGTTCATAATGAAGGACATCCCGCCTGTCAGCCAAGTTGACCTCAGGGTTACAAGGCCGGAGATATACTATGGCGAGCTTTCCAACAACTATGTAATAGTAAAAACAAAGGTTCCTGAATTCAGCTATCCAACATCCGAAGGCAATGTATATACAACTTATGATGGCAGCGGTGGTGTCAGGCTGGACTCTCTGTTTAAAAGGGCTTTATTTTCGGTGAAGTTTAAGACAGAAAAGATACTGCTTTCCTCTGATATCTCCGGAGAGAGCAAAATCCTGTACTACAGAAATATAATGGACCGAGTCAGAGCAGTAGCGCCCTTTCTCCTTTTTGACCAGGACCCCTATATGATTGTGACAAAGGACGGGAGACTTGTCTGGATCGCAGACGCCTATACTGTCTCAAGCAGAATGCCTTACTCTAAGCCCACAGACAGGCGTATAAATTATATAAGGAACTCTGTAAAGGTTGTTATTGACGCCTATAACGGCTCTATGGGTTTTTATGTGAGCGACCCCTCTGATATTCTCATAAAGGTTTATTCAAAGATATTCCCGGATATATTTAAGTCTCTTAAAGAGATGCCTGAAGAATTGAGACAGCATATACGGTATCCGCACAGGCTTCTTCAGATACAGGCATCCATGTTCGCTGCATATCACATGACAGATGCAAAGGTTTTTTATAATAAGGAGAACCTCTGGGAGGTTCCTGCCTTCGGGGATATGCTCATGGAGCCGTATTACACCATAATGAAGCTTCCCGGCGAAAAGAAGGAAGAATATATCCTGCTTCTGCCCTATACTCCGGCAAAGAGAGACAACCTTGCTGCGTGGCTTGCTGCCCGATGCGACGAGCCGGATTACGGGGAACTTCTTATCTATACCTTTCCAAGGGACAGGCTCATCTTCGGACCAAAACAGGTGGATGCAAGAATAAACCAGGATTCCTATATATCCCAGCAGCTTACACTCTGGGGTCAACGGGGATCAGAGGTCATAAGGGGGAGTCTTCTTGTAATTCCCATAGAACGGTCCCTTTTATACGTCCAGCCCCTTTATCTGGCGGCAGCAGACAAAGTGGGACTTCCTGAACTAAGGAGAGTTATTGTTGCCTATGAAAACGATGTGGTCATGGAAGAAAACCTCGAGCTTGCACTCCAGAGGCTGTTCGGCGCAAAAGCAATAGCCGGGAAAGCCGATAGGGCTGTTGCAGATATAAAATCAACAACTTCAGACCTTGCAAAAGAGGCTATGAGGGTATTTGAAAGGGCGATTGAACTCCAGAGGCAGGGAAACTGGGCAGGCTACGGGGAGGAGATCAGGAAACTCGAGCAGCTTTTAAAAAGGATCGCCAAATAATATAAAGTCATCAAGGTTTTACGCGGATAACAAGTTATAAACTTTCAGGCTTCCTATGGTATAACCTTATTCAGCGGGTATTCGACAATGCCTGATGCGCCTGCTTTTTTGAGCTTAGGGATAAGCTCACGCACCTGCTTCTCATTTATCATGACCTCAAGGGCACGCCAGCCTTCATCAGAGAGAGCGGATATCGTCGGTGAATGCATGGCAGACAAAAGGCTCATCACGCGCTTCAGGTATCGTGCCGAGACATTCATCTTCAGCCCGACTTTTTCCTCTGCGGCAAGGGCGCCCTTAAGGAGCATTACGATGTTCTCCATCTTCTGTCTTTTCCACTTGTCATTCCATGCCTTTTTATTTGCAATAAAACGCGTGCTTGACTCGAGAATAGTCTCGACAATCCTTAGATTATTCGCTCTGAGAGAGGCGCCTGTTTCAGTTAATTCAACAATAGCGTCGGCAAGGTGAGGCGGTTTTACCTCAGTCGCGCCCCATGAAAAATCAACCTCAGCTTTTACGCCTCTTGATTTAAGGAACCTCTTCGTAAAACCAACGAGCTCTGTTGCGATGCGCTTTCCATTGAGATCTTTTACCGTTTTTATCTTTGAATCATTTGGGACTGCAATGACCCATTTAACAGGCCTGAGACCCTCTTTGGCGTAAATAAGCTCTGCAACTTCATGCACAGATACATTCTGTTCCATAATCCAGTCCTTGCCTGTAAGACCGCAGTCAATGATCCCGTTCTGCACATAGCCTGCCATCTCCTGAGCCCTGATCAGCATGGCCTCTATTTCCGGATCATCAAAGGACGGATAATAGGAACGGCTTGAGATCGAAATGTGGTATCCAGCCTTTCTGAAAAGCTTTAATGTCGATTCCTGAAGGCTTCCTTTCGGAAGTCCAAGTCTTAATACCTTATTCATAATGTTATCCTTTCAAGTAATGTGTGATTTGAAACCTTATGATATAATTCAACATGATTTCCTGTTGTCACAGGCTTCATAACAGAGAATTAATCAGACAATCTGAAGATTCCGGCTTCATCTTTATGTAATTCAGAGATATATAATTTACCATATTATAACTGTTGTTACAATTTCAATGAATTTTACATCTTTTCAAAACATCGTCACGGACAGCTTATCAAGTCTCCGCCATGGTGAATACACCCGTATTTACAATCTTGCCGGTTCATCTGCAGGTTTCTTTTTTGCACTGCACGACCAACCATTTCTGACTATCGAATTAACCGAGGAACGCGCTGAAGAACTCTGTAAGGATATTAATTTTTTCAGAGAAACTTTTAAAAAAGACACTGTCTGTTTCCTTCCGGAGCCTGATGGACCGTCTGTTTCCGGCGAAAGGGCAAAGGTGCTTTATTCCCTGAAACAAAACGATTCCCTTGTCAGCTCTTTCAGAAACCTTCTTTCGCAGGTTTGGTCCAGGGAAGAAATAGAGAAGAATGTTATCCATATAGAAAAAGGCATGGAGATAAACAGGTCAGAGTTTGAAAATAAGCTTCAGGAGTTCGGGTACAAATACGTTCCGCTTGTTTCCGACAGAGGGGAATTCAGCAGGCACAGGTGGATCCTCGATATTTTTCCCTCAACATCAGAATTTCCTTTAAGGATTGAATTTTTTGGCGATGAAATAGAGGCTCTGAAATTTTTTGAAATTGATACTCAGAGATCACGGGAGGATGCATCTGATTTCCTGATCTTTCCTGCGTCAGACAATTTAACAGGGACAACACTGCCTGAATTAATGCAAGGAGCAAAGTACTTTGTCTCAGATTCTGTTCAGGCAAGAGAAGGACTTCCCTCAGATGTCATATTTTTTTCGCATTATTCGATCAAAGGGCCTGGTTATGATGCAGGGGCGCTTCCGATAAAGGGCCTCGGTATAATGCCGGAAGAGAGAAAAAATATAGATGATCTGTCCCGGAATATCAGGGCTCTCCAGGAACAAAACAGGATAGCGATCATTGCTTCATCAGAAGGTCAGGCTGAGAGGCTGAAAGATATTTTGAGAGACGGAGGTGTTCTTGCTCCGCTTATAGACAAGGAGAATATCTTTGGATACGAAGGCTCTGTCTCGATATCAATCGGCGGCCTTTCATCCGGCCTCCATCTTCCCGGACTGCTGATCCTGACTGAAAAAGAGATCTTCGGAGGCAGACCCGGTTACAGGCCTATCAAAAAATCAAAGGTTTCAGGGCTCCTTACATCTCTTGATGACCTCAGCCCCGGAGATTTTGTTGTACACAAAGACCATGGCATCGGAAAATTTCATGGTCTTGTAAGGCAGAGCATAGAAGGCGTCAGAGAAGACCTCATGCAAATAGAATACAATGGGGGCAGGCTGTATCTGCCATTGCAGGGCATCAGCAAGATCAGCAAATACCATGCTGAAGAGGGCATCTCTCCAAAGATTGACAGACTTGGAGGGAAAACCTGGCAAAAGACAAAAGATAGGGTTAAAAAGAAGATCCAGGACATGGCGGAAAAACTTGTTAAGCTCTATGCAGGGAGGAAGGTATATAAGGGTTTTCCATTCAGTTATGACACTGAACTTCACAGGGAATTTGACAGTTTCTTCCCGTATGAAGCAACGCCTGATCAGATAAAGGCAATTGAAGATATCAAAAGGGATATGGAATCGGAAAAACCAATGGACAGGCTTGTATGCGGTGATGTGGGATATGGAAAAACAGAGGTTGCAATGAGGGCTGCTTTCAAGGCTGTATATGACGGCATGCAGGTGGCTCTTCTTGTGCCGACTACGATACTCTGTGAACAGCATTACAGAAATTTCAAAACAAGGTTCTCTGCATTCCCGGTCAGGATAGATTATCTCAGCAGGTTCAAAACAGCAAAGGACCGGAAAGAGACGATAATGGCTTTATCAAACGGCGATATTGATATCTTGATAGGTACCCACAGCCTTCTGGGGAAAAATGTACATTTCCATAAGCTCGGCCTGCTTATAATTGATGAGGAACACAGGTTCGGCGTCAGGCAGAAAGAGAAGATAAAGGAACTGAAACAGGGTGTTGATGTAATCTCCCTGACTGCGACTCCGATACCAAGGACACTCTCCATGGCATTGTCGGATATACGGGATATGAGCATTATTGAAACGCCTCCTGAGGAGAGGCTTGCTGCAAAGAGTATCGTATCCCTGTTCAATGGATCATTAATAAAAGAGGCTATAACAGGGGAAATCGAAAGAAACGGACAGGTCTTTTTTGTGCACAATCGAATAAAAGATATATACAAGATTGCAGGCTATCTCACAATGCTTATGCCTTCACTGAGGATTGCAGTCGCACACGGCCGGATGGAAGAAAAAGAACTTGAACGGGTAATGTTAAATTTTTATGAATCAAATACCGATGTGCTTGTTTCAACTGCCATTATCGGCTCCGGGCTTGATATACCGACAGCGAATACCATTTTCATCAACAGGGCAGACATGATGGGACTTGCCGACCTCTATCAACTGAAGGGCAGAGTGGGAAGAGGGAATGTGAGAGCTTATGCATATTTTCTCATTCCCGGTGAGGACATTATCACAGAAGAGGCCAAAAGGAGGCTGCAGGCGATACAGGAGATGAGTTATCTCGGAGCAGGTTTCAGGCTCGCGCTGAAAGACCTTGAGATCAGGGGAGCAGGCAATCTCCTTGGAGCTGAACAATCAGGCCATATCCATGACATAGGCTTCGACCTGTACATGGAGATGCTGGAGAAAGCAGTGGCTGAACTAAGAGGGGTGAAGATCGAAGAAGAATTCGAACCTTCTATCAATCTAAGGGTTAATGCGTTTATACCCGAGGAATATATCGATGACATGACCCTGAGATTAAGCCTCTATAGAAGGATTGCGTCATCAAAGACAGAAGATGCCTTAAAGACAATAGATGCAGAATTAGTGGACAGGTTCGGCAGTGCCCCTGAAGAGGTGAAAAATCTTATTGATATTATGAGGCTGAAAATAATGGCAAGGAAACTGCTCATTACAAAGGTCCGGGATGTTCATGGAAAGATAACAGTACTCTTCTCAGCCGATACAAAGATAGAACCAAAGGATATTTTTGAACTCAGCAAAAAAGTAAAAGACAGGATGAGATTCCTCCCCGAGGGTTTCGAGCTTGACCTTCGGGGACTTCCCTGGGAGGAGATATATCAAAAGGTTTCTTACCTCTTTACTTGTTTAACTGTTTCTGATAACTTTAAGTAGTTTTAAAATTTCCTTACAGGAGTATAAAAAATGAAAAGAGGATTGATTCTTATTTTTCTTCTTGCAGTCTTTTTCAGCGCTTGTGCGACCACTGTATCAGAAGATGCAATCCATAAAGCTAACGCACATTTTCAAATGGGTGTGTCTTACGTTAATGATAATAATATTCAGCCCGCATTTGTAGAGTTTCAGAGGGCATTGGAGCTCAATCCAAATGACAAAGACGCCCATAATGCGATTGGCGTCATATATCTCAAAAAACTTGAAGACAATGCGAATGCAATAAAGCATTTTCAGACAGCTCTAAAGATAGACAAAAACCTATCTGAGGCAGCCAATAACCTCGGCAGTGCATATGCAAATATGGGGGAATACAACGAGGCTATCGAAGCATATAAACTGGCTCTATTAAATCCCCAATATAGGAATGCAGCAATGGCATTAAATAATCTCGGCATGGTATACTACAAAACTTCCAAATTCGATGATGCCTTGGATGCCTACAAAGAGGCGCTGAAGCGGTTTTCTGACTTTTATATGCCTTTCTACGGACTGGCCCTCTGTTATAACGCCAAGGGTCAATATGGTGATGCTGCTCGTGCATTGGCACGTGCGATAGAACTCGACCCTCTTTATGCCGGAGATAAGGAAAAGGCAATAAAAGACCTTGAAGAAAAGAAATTAAGGGCACAGGGTGGTGCAGAGAAAGATATCTCTGATTACCTTGATATCATGAAGTACTGAAAGCAATAATTCGGGGCGTAGCGCAGCCTGGCTAGCGCACCTGCCTTGGGCGCAGGGGGTCGGAGGTTCAAATCCTCTCGCCCCGACCATCCAACCCATTGATTTTAAAGCATTCCAACAACCAAAACCCCCTAATTTTGGTTGCATGGCAGTTGCATGAGAGTTATGTGGGAATAAAGATGAAGCAGAATCCTTTGTCCATATCAAAGTTAAACTAACACTATCTCCTATTGGGCAATCTTTGCCCCAAAAGGATTCTTTTTAATCAAATCAATAGCATGTTTAATACTGTAGCCGATGACAATTCCAGTATTCAAAGCAACCATTTGTTCTGTATCTTTCAAGATTGCTTTCTGCCTATCTTTAAGTTCAACTACTCGCCATTGTTCAAACCCCTTTGTATCGTCATCTGACTTTATCTTCTCAGGTGTCATAACATGCGATAATTCTGGACGAAATCCAGAAATGACTCCTACCACATATAGAGGACTATTTGTCTGATGTAAATCACGGAACACGATGGGACCACCAGAAAAGCCAGGATTATTAAACCCATCTAACGCAAATATAGTCGCACCTCCTTCATTTAACACGGCTGACAATAGTCCCCTTTTAACAAACGCTAGTGGAAAGTCTGCGTTCAGATTCTGTCCGCTCATATATAAACCGAATGGAAACCCAACAAAGTATACTTCTTGTCCTATAATAATTTGCTGGCTTTCAGAAGTTGCTTCAAGTGGTAAAGTTGATGTAAGCTGCTTTTGGGGAATTAGAACTGCAATGTCAATAGGTTCTTCACATCTAAGCACTTTTACAGGTGTTAGCGACCATTGATTATCCCTATAAATATTAATTGAGTCCTCTTGCTTTAAATCGGCAATAACATGCTTTGCCGTGACAAGATACTGCCGTCCGTCCACATCCAGAGTGAAGGCAGTTCCAGTGTTTTTTCCAACTTGAATCTTAAGGACACGTGTGTAAACATTGGAAGTTACTTGAGCAGTGGAATTCACAACTGAGTAAAACAAAGATAACACTAAAAAACAAAACAGTACCTTAAATATCTTCATGGGCTTCCCCCCTCATTATATCACAGGTGGAAACTTGAACATCTATGTCGTTTGTCGAGGGCCAGCGAAATTCCCCACTTAGGGTCAAAAGAATTCCCCATTTAGGACCAAATTAATTCCCCACCTGGGTCCAGAATAATTCCCCACTTTTCTGACGGAAGATGCTGTAAGATTTCTGAGTTTATGAATCGGAGGTCTTATGGCAAGAAAGGAAATTACAGTGGAGGAATTAGTGGAAGTACTTTATCAGTGGCACCAGGGGCGGAATATAAGGCAGATCAAACGATCTCTGGGCTTTGACCGGAAAACAAT
>Ga0194126_10002289_pt1 | contig 31185 bp, 32 predicted proteins | sample TA2KigC150mmetaG_FD_148641 | JGI IMG/M metagenome (GOLD analysis project Ga0194126, IMG submission 148641) | Freshwater microbial communities from Lake Tanganyika, Tanzania - TA2015035 Kigoma Deep Cast 150m | ecosystem: Environmental > Aquatic > Freshwater > Lake | place: Tanzania: Lake... | reverse complement strand
TTACAGTCTCTAAAATTACAGGTTGGGCTTACACAACGCCCGTATCGCACTAGGTTAAACCTAGTTTTTAACCTTTTATGGAACGGGGACTCATAAAACAATAGAAACACTGAAGTTAAACATTTGTATCATACAAAACTTGACAGGAACAAGGAAATATTATGCTCCCAAGGTTAAACCTTGGTATAACATACCGACCCTTATACCAACTCTTAATGTTGGTACAACATTAGGTTTAACCTTGGCATAGACGATTTTCTGTTGTGGATGTTACGTTTCCTGAGGAGAAAAAACTTGCTATACTGGACACTATGGATATGCTTCTTTTGGTGATTATTATACTCTACGGTATTTCCGCGCTGTATGAAAGTGTCATTTTTGCTACCGTATGGAAAGAGCGCGCGTATGACCCAAAAGCATTTTTTGCGTGGCTTCCTACAACATTTGGCAAAGAAGTCTTGAAAAGTTTTCCTGTTGGAGGACGTATGATATTTTCTGCGGGCATCGCATACGTTATGCTTGGCATGACCGCAAGGACGCTTCATATTGGTATACTGTTTATCCTTCTTCTCTCCTTGAGCAATAACATGTGCTCATGCACACGAACACGATTTCGTTTACCTCGCGGACTTGACCGTCCGCTCATCAGTATCGCGCTCGCCTCATTTATCATTGAGTCAATCATTTTTCTTCTTCTCCCTGATTCATTCACACTTGACTCTCACATTGGCATGATACCCTACGCCATACTCTTTCTTTCTTCAATACGCTTTGTTTTGGTTGCTGTTGTCGCGACACTACTCTCCCCCATTACTCACTCTCATCACGCGTAAGTATGTCTCTTCGTACACTCATCAAACAAATCGTCATCAGTATACTTTCATTTGAAGCGCGTCTCGTTATTAAGAAACATCGTCCGCGTATTATTGCTGTTACAGGGAGTGTGGGAAAAACATCTGTGAAAGATGCCTTGTATGACATCATGAAAGAATCGTATCCAGTGCGAAAAAGCAAAAAAAGTTTCAACAGTGAATTTGGTGTTCCTTTGACCATTCTTGATTTGCCTACAGGATGGAATAGTCCGCGTGCGTGGCTCCTCACTCTTTATAAAGGCGCCTTGCGTGTCGTTTCTCGTGCTCCCTATCCCACATGGCTTATCCTTGAAGTTGGTGCTGACCACCCTGGGGACATCATGCGTTCACTCGCGGGGATACCCATTGATATCGCAATACTCACACGTATTGGCGACACCCCTGTGCATGTTGAGTTTTTTCCTTCTGTTGATGCTGTTTTTCATGAAAAATCAACTCTTTTTAATGCACTACGTCCGGACGGAACGGCTATTTTAAACGGCGATGATACACGTATTGCCCCCCTTGCAAAAACACTTCCCCACAAGACAATTATTCTCTATGGCACATATCCAGAGAATGCTTTCCGCGCAGAACATGTACATATTATGTATGAAAATAATATGCCATCTGGTCTTGCTTTTTCACTCATAACCAAAGACGACATGTACCCCGTTACTCTTTCGCACACCATAGGCGCGCACCACGCATATACCGCGCTTGCCGCTTTTGTTGCCGCGGTGTCGGCGGGTATTTCTCCTCAAGACACTGCTATGCGTCTCTCCCATATCAGTCCTACCCCTGGACGATTACGTCTTCTTGAGGGCGTACGCAACATCTGTCTTATTGATGACACATACAATGCGTCCCCTCTCGCTGTTGCCGCAGGTCTTTCTACACTTCGCGATATTACAAGCGCAGGTATCAAAGTCGCAATCTTGGGAGACATGCGTGAACTCGGCAACATGACGGAATCCGCACATAACGACGCAGGAAAAGACGCTGCCATCTCTGCCGATATACTTATTTTTGTTGGAGACAATGCAACACTGTTTGCACAAGGTGCGCGGGAAGGAGGCGCAGACACAACACATATGCACATATTTGCTGACGCACAAGAAGCGACAACACAACTATCAAATCTTATTCCTGACGGGGCAACTGTTTTTGTCAAAGGATCACAAAGTGTTCGTATGGAGTATATCGTCAAAGCGCTTCTCGCACATCCAGAGCAAGCCTCTCATTTGCTTGTGCGACAAGAAGAAGAGTGGGCGAAGAGATAATATACTTACGAATAACGAATACGTACAAATATACGAATAAAACATTAGGTTAAACCTAGTGGCACTCCACTAGGTTTAACCTAACGCTTCGATGGCTTGCAACAGCAAGATGTTGAATCACCTTCCTTCGCCAAGGCTTCGGCAAGGTAAAAAGTTCAGGATGACGGACTTGACGAGTTTCAAGTTGTCAGTTTCAAGTTTCAAGAATGCTTACGAATAACGAATACGTACGCGCGCCCCGCGCCCTACGTGGTGCTGGGGAATGTACGAATACGACTAGACTACGATAGATGAAACGGGCGACTCCGTGGATCTAAAATCATGTTCGGGAGGCGGGAGGGCTCAGGGTGACAGACGGAATAATTTAAAAAACAGACTTTACTGAATTCGTAGCTCTCCCGCAGCGTCTCCGTTACACGAAGTGTGCGTGTCCGCGCCCGAAAAAAGAGACTGAGTATTGGTTTTTCAACTCTTTTGTAACATGGTTATGTTCCAAAAAACAACTGATGACACGAAACAAAAACACGGACACTTTGTCCGTGTTTTTGTTTTCTTTTGTATGCTATTGAGAAACATACGGAAGCAATCCCATGTAGCGAGCGCGCTTGATTGCTGTTGCAAGTTGCCGTTGGTGCTTTGCGGAAACACCCGAATAACGACTATGTTGAATACGCCCATGTTGGTTTATAAATTTTTTGAGCGTCTCTACATCTTTATAATCGATGTATTTGATATTATTTGCAGTAAAGTAGCATTGCATGGATAGTATGTTAGGAGGTTAGTAAATTAGTATATTAGTATGTTAGGAGGTTAGTATGAAGATAGCTTGGCTCTAAACATAACTCATGTATATTTTCCTTTTGAAAGAATTGCGTTAATCATCTTCATAACCTCAATCAACAATTCTTCAATGTCTGTTTCTTTATGATATTTCAATTCTTTTGCTAATAATAACTGTGTCTCAAGTTCAGCAGCTGAACCGTATGCGATTCTCAGAAATTGATGAAATGATGCTTTTGATCCTCGCGCGTACCCTTCTGCAATATTCGACGGAATAGAAACTGCACTTCTTCTCATTTGCGATACGAGACCATATCGCTCGTCATCAGGGAATGTCTTCGTCAGGCGATACACAACTAAAGATACCTCAAAACCTTTTTGCCATACAATCAAAGAGCGGTATGAACACGCATTTTCTTTATTTTTCTTACTTATCTCCTGATTTCCTATCATACTGATTTACTAACTAAAATGGAATATCGTCAGGATTAATGTCTTCTGTTGGGTATTCGATAGTATCAAGTTCTTCGTGTGCCATCGGTTGTCGGCTATCGTTTTGCACGGAGCCAGCATCTTTGTGATACCCACCACCCTGTTGTCCTTCTCCGGGGCGACGAGGACCAAATTGTACTTGCTCAACGACGACTTCGGTGCGGAAGTTCTTTTTACCGTCTGGACCTTCCCAGCTACGCGTCTGCAGTCGTCCTTCGATAAACGCACTGCTCCCTGTAGTCAGATATTGAGCGATGAGTTCAGCGCTTCTTCCGAAGGCAACCAAACTATGGTATTCACTCGCTTCATTCCAGTTACCCGTTTGATCTTTGTAACGACGATTTGTCGCAATACTAAATGAACATACTTTTGAACCCGATGGCGAAACACGGAGTTCTGGCTGGCGAGTAAGGTTTCCGTACAAAAATACTTTATTGATATACATAATGATAAAATAATTAGCTTATAGGTTAGTTATTATAGGAAAGAGGTTATAGGTGAGAGGTTAGAAAGAAGAAATTATGCTTCTGTTTTTTCTGTAGTATTCTCAACGCTTCCTTCAACGAGTTCCTCAATCGTCTTATCAATTTCTTCTTCATTCACATCCTCTTTCTTTTTCTTGATGCCTTTACGTGCACCGACACCGGGAGCTTGAGACTTAGCAGAAGCATTCACATTGAGTGGCGGGCGTTTAATGAGAAGGTGACGCAACACTGTATCACTCTTTTTTGCAGCTTGTTCTACGGCGAGAGCCGTATCTGCAGTACCATCAAAGACAATCCATCCAAAATATCCTGCAACATAGGTTGTCTTTTTGTGTTCACGAGAAATTGACATTGGGTATGCCAAATCACGAAGTGATGGGTCGGCACTTGTCTGTACTGTACCACCGTTATTGGTAATAATATCTTTCATCGCCACAACTTCTGCAGCGACTTTTTCTTCAGGGATAGCGGAAACGAGTATATATCCAAGCTCATACAGCCGGACGTCCGCATCTTCAGTGTGTGCATCTTTCGTATTCATGCACGCAATGGTACCAGAAAACGGTCTGGAGTGCAATACACCCGCTTATAACTTGTGTTTGGGATGTATTCACGTAAAAAACAATCCGTTTTTACTTTTATACGTAAAAACTCTTTCTGCATTTTCTAAGAGTGTTTGCTGTGCATACGCAACGCCCCAATGTTTTATCTCTCTCATACGCTCAACAACAACCTTGACATGTGTTGACTCATTCCGCATACCGCGATATGGCACTGGAGCAACATATGGCGCGTCAGTTTCAACATGAATCATATCATCAGGGATATATCGAACGACATCATCATAATCTCGGGTAAACGAGATAACGCCTGTAAAAGAGCACGTGAAGCCGAGATCGAGAAAACGCTTCGCGATAGATATATTTCCAACAAAAAAGTGTACGTCTCCGTTGATGTTCCCTTTATATGTTTCAAGCACTTCGAGCGTCTCTTCATACGCATCGCGGACGTGAAGCATCAGAGGAAGCCCTGTCTTTTCAGCAAGCATCAGATGCTTTTCAAAAAGCACTCGTTGTCGTTCATAGTCCGTATCCTTCTCGGTTTTAAAAAAATCAAATCCGCACTCTCCAATCGCGACGACTTTTGAATGATTTGCGAGATCCGTGAATGCACCCATATCAAACTCCTCACGCGGGTCATCGTTCGGATGCACCCCGATACTTGCCCATACATCTGCTTCTTTCTCCACAAGAGCAACCGCTTTACGCGATGATATAAGTCCTGTCCCGACAGTAATCGTACCGACACCCTCATCTCGCATACGCCCAAGAACATCCGCGCGGTCGTGGTCAAATGGTTCGTCGTGAAGATGAGAGTGAATGTCGATATATTTCATATATTATTATTGGTTACGAAGTACGAACGTATACGAACATACGAAAACACACGCATGTTCATATGATATTAACTATCCTTTTAAAGAGAAGTCCTTTTGATGAAAAACGCGCAAGTATCCCTAACTTTAAATTATTTATCTTTAAATATCTATAAATTTGTTCTATATCCTGTTTTGAAAAATAATCTCCTCTTTTTAATTCCAAAACAATTTTATCTTCTATAAGAAAATCAAAATAATATTTTCCAATAACTTCTTCCTGAAAGATTAGTGGATAATACAATTGACGTTTATAATGTATATCTTTCTTATCAAAAATTTTGCGAGAGCTTCTTCATAGTATTTCTCTTTATGCCCAAAACCAAGAGCATCGTTCACCTCCAATAACGCTCCCACAATAAGATAACTGGGCTCTGGATATAAAACATTATCTTTTCTCAAAATATTCATATTTACAATATAACTACTTATTTTCGTATGTTCGTATACGTTCGTACTTCGTAACCCGCAATATTACTTTCTCGCAAACAGTGGTAACTCTGGCTTTTTATTCTTTGCAATCCCCTCCTCTATCTTATGTGCAGTCTCTGGAAGAAGCGGGGCAAGAAGCACGGCAATATCAGCAAGTTCTTGCATAAGTTCCGCGACAATCTTTTTTGCCTTTTCGGGATCAGTCTTTACCAGTTTGAATGGTTCAGATTCTTGAATACGCGCATCAACTGCACCCACTTTTTCCCATACACTATCAGCAACCTTATGCCACTCAAACATATCAGCAGATTCACAATACTCTGGAAAATCTTCGAGCGTTTTCTTGGTGACAGGCACAGGTTCGTCAATATACGTCTCGCTCATCTTGAGAATGCGATTCGTAAGGTTTCCTAGTCCATTCACTAAATGCGCGGTATAATCATCTACAAATCGCTCCATAGTAAAATCAGAATCCTCAAATGGGTGCACATGACGCAAAAGGAAGTAGCGGAGTGCATCTGTTCCGTACGCACTCACCACATCATACGGATTCACCACATTACCGAGCGACTTACTCATCTTTACTCCGCCACCACCCGTGATAAATCCGTCAATGATAACTGTGTGCGTATTGGGAAGTCCTGCCGCCATAAGCATCGCCTGCCAAATAGCAGACTGCTGACGGAGATTATCTTTCCCAGCGTACTGCACTGGGCTTCCCTCTTCCCAATACTTACGAAACGTCTCTGTATCTTCTGGCCAACCGAGCGTTGAAACATAATTAACCAGTGCGTCAAACCACACATACATCACATGTGCATCATCTCCCGGAACAGGAATACCCCATGACATTTTTTCTTTCAACCGTGAAATACTAAAGTCTTGGAGTCCTCCTTCAACAAATTTTTTAATATTATTAAAACGTACGTCTGGACGGACAAAGTCTGGTCGTACCTCGTACAACGCAAGAAGTTTATCTTGAAATGCAGAAAATCTAAAAAAGTAATTTTCTTCTTTAATAATCTCAATATCTTTGTTTGGATGTTCGGGACATCGTCCATCAACCAATTCGGAGTCAGTTTTTTCTAACTCACATCCAACACAATATTTTGCTTCATATTCTTTTTTATAAATATATCCATTGTCCGCGCACAACTTCCAAAATGTTTGCGCGGCGCGCATATGATGTTCATCTGTTGTCCGAATAAAGTGTACATCGGGTGAAATACCGAGAAGGTCAATGAGTCCGCGAAATCGTTCCGCGTAAGCATCCACATATGCTTGTGGTGTTTTACCCGCATCACATGCTGCACGTTCCATCTTCATCCCGTGCTCATCAGTGCCTGTATTAAAGAACACATCATACCCACGAAGTGTCTTGTATCGCGCAACAGCATCAGCGCGAATAATCTCCATTGCAAAACCGACATGGGGATCGGCATTCACATACGGGAGCGTGGTAGTAATATAAAAAGGTGTATTGTGTGGCATAGTCTCTCCACTATAAACCTAAATGCCAGGCGAGACAATATGGACGAGTTTCAAGTTTCAAGTTTCAAGTTTCAAAAAAATTATCGAAGCATAGTTTTGATTGTCAAATGTAAACTTTTTCTTTTTATCGTTTATCGTTTTTCGAATGTTATTTAGTGGTAAGCAGAGAGCGTTTACGTTCATACATATCATCCATGAGCTCCATGATAACCGTCGCAATAGGAACAGAAAGGAGCATGCCCACAAAGCCCGCGAGATTTGCTCCGATAACAAGAGCAAGAATAGATACAATAGGTGGTACCCCGACAACCTTACGCACCACAAGTGGATAAATCAGATGATTTTCAAACTGTTGAATAATGACATACAGTCCCGTAATCACAAGGCCTGATGTCATACTGTCAAGAAAGCCGATGGCAATTGCAGGCACTGCAGAAATGATAGGGCCAAATATCGGGATGAGCTCAGCAACCGCAGCGATAAGCGCGAGCACAAGCGCATACTCTACACCAAGAATCGTAAGTCCAAGATACACCAACACACCAATAAGTACACCGAGGAGAAGTTGCCCCTGCATCCATTTACCTATTTTTGCTTGAGAACGTTTCCACAATCCAACAATATATGGTTCATATTTTGCTGGGGCGACGAAACGAAGAAAGTCTTCAACCCCACGTTCCTGCACCGCAAGATAAAATGAAAGAACAACAACCAAGATAAATCCAAATACTCCCCCAAAGACCGTCCCAACAAGATGAAACATATCTCCCGTCGCAGATGTCATTGACATACGCATTGCCTCAATTGATTTTGTTATAGAAAACGTATCCGACAAATCACCCACAAGACTCTTGGGTGCATACACCGCAGCTTCAGGTGACGCCGTCCACGAACTGAGCATATTGAGATATTTGGGAAGAAGCCCCGCGATACTACCCAATTGTTCAATAAACAGTGGGATAAAAAGATACACCACACCACCCAACACAAAAAATACAATCGCATACGTAAGAAGGACTCCTGCGACACGTGGGATCTTAAAACTTCCAAACCACTTGATTGCAGGTTCCATGGCAGAAGCAATCACGACAGCCGAGAGAACAACAAGCGCGATATCGCGAAGCACATAGACAAGCCAAAAGAGCATGCCGATAAGCATCGCGTGCACAATTGTCCCTGTTGTAATGGATATGGAGATATGTTTTTCAGACATACTACAATCATACACGTGCTAAAGCATACGAACAAGCAAGAATGTGTGTAAATCATTGTTAACAGCACGGCGGGTTCTAACCCCGCCGTGCTGTTGTGTCTTTTTTCTTTCTACTTTATGTTTTCAGCAATATATGATACAAGTTCCGCAATCGGCATCCGCACCTGCTCCCCCGTATCACGATCACGTACGGTTACCGTGTCTGACTCAAGCGTGTCATAATCGATTGTTACGCAATAAGGGGTTCCTATTTCATCTTGTCTCCGATAACGCTTCCCAACATTACCATTATCATCCCACGCAACAGTAGAGATATGTTTCTTGAGTTCGCTATAGACTCCACGTGCTTTCTCCACAAGCTCTGGCTTATTTTTGACAAGAGGAAAGACAGCAACTTTAACCGGGGCTAAACGTCCCGGCAAACGAAGAACGGTACGTGCTTCCCCTCCGATTTCATCAATATCATATGCCTCGGACAATACCGCGAGAAACACGCGGCCAAGTCCCATCGACGTTTCCAAAATCCACGGAATAAACTTTTCCCCATTTTCATTATAGGAAAGATCAGTACCAGAATATTTGGTATGTTGGGTTAAATCATAATCCGTACGATCATGAATACCCTCTACTTCATCAAACCCATACGTAGGAAAGTCATACTCAATATCCCACGCATCTGAAGCATAAAATACAAGGTTCTCATGTTGCTTCCAGCGCAAATGGCTTTCATCAATACCAAGCGACAGATACCACTGCCAGCGGTCTTTTTTAATTGTTCCATATGCATCTTTATTTTCATGCGGACGAACAAAATACTGGGTATCTGCTTGTTCAAATTCTCGCGTACGAAACAAAAAATTACGCGGCGAAATCTCATTGCGAAATGCCTTCCCTATTTGCGCAATACCGAATGGTATACTCGGATGCATAGAGTCAACAACATTCTTATAATTGAGATAAATACCCTGACACGCTTCTCCCGGTAAATACACAGGATTATCACCCTTGGATGTAAAATCTCCAAGATTTGATTTCACAAGCAAATTAAACGCGCGCGCATCTGTAAAATCATGTCCCCCACATTTGGGACATGAAATGCTTGCTTTATGTTGAGTAAACAATGCGTTAATATCTCCTTCATTCATTTTTTCATCTGCATGAACACCAATATGTTCAAGCTCTTTATCAACACGAATACGCGTATTGCAAGTCCGACATTCCGCAAGCGGATCTGAAAATCCTCCCACGTGTCCAGACGCTTCCCACACACGCGGGTCCTTAAACATGGCAGAATCAAGCCCATAATAATCATCCTTATCATGGACGTTTGCTTTCCACCACGATGCTTTAATATTATTCAGAAGTTCCACTCCACGAGGACCAAAATCATACAACCCAGCAGCGCCTCCATATATCTCGGACCCTTGAAATACGAATCCCTTACGTTTTGCAAAAGCTACAATATCTTCCATCGTTTTTTGTGTATTCATATCACCACAATATCAAAAAAAGAATGTATTTACAACAAAATAAGGGGTGTAAATCCTAACGAGACACTGCTCCTTTTTCTTGTGTATATAAAGGATCAGAAACAATGTTAGTCGTTACGGTATCAATAGAACGTATGATGCGTTCGCGAGCGAATTCATCGTATGCAGAGAGTGTTATACCAGAAAAGAGTGGGAGAACCTTTCCCGACTGCGTAACGTTCGGGACAAGTCCTACCTGGAATGCAACTGCGGGACCAGTTGAGCCAATACCAGAACCAGAAGACATGCGCCCAATAGGCCATGTAACAGTGCGCGAAAATTCATTATAAGTAACGTCTGCACTTGAAGGGTTAATGGAGGTTTTCCATGACACCCCATGAGGGAGTACTCCTGTAACCACTACATCAGACACATTATTAGAAGAATTTGCCACGGAAAGCATGATAGTATATGTTGTTTCCTGCTCTGGGACAGGAGGTAATCCCCCCACATTTGTAAATGGTCCGACAGAATATACTGCACGTGCAGCAAGACGAATATCAGACAATACAGATACGGAGCGAATTATTGCCCCACGATGTTCCTCCAGAGAACCAACAGTGTCTTCACGAGTACCCTTCACATCAACAGAAATTATGGAAAGTGGATTTTGTATTGTTACATCAGTATCAATTGTACGAACTGTTGTAAAAGAAAAATCAAGAGAACCTGATTCTCCCGGTTCAAGCATTGCAAATTCATCATAGGTACTCGCATCCCACAATATCGTTCCATTTCCCGAATTATAGTACCCAGAAGACGCCTGTATCCCATATTTCGAAATGGCACTCCCATCAAATGAAAGCTGAACACGAACATCACGAAGAGGAACATCAAGATTGTTTGCGTACTTCAGAGTTCCACGTACTTGTGTACCTGGAGTAAATGCATACGTATCGTCAATACTCCCATTCAGTACAAGTTGTACCCCGAGGAACATATCTTTTACCACAACAGCAACTTCACTTTCGTTATATATATTTTTTAATTCCCCAAACATATCACTATGTTCTAACCCAACATACGCACGCACAATTTTTTCATCATTGTTTTGCCCCACAATAACACCACGTATGGTAATCGTACGAGATTCACCTGCGGGGATATCACCAAGACGCCAGAGCGTTGTCCCCTCAACAGGACGTGGGCTCGCTTCACGTGCAGTAAACCCAAAAGGAAACTCCATGCGCAAGGCAATATCTTTCAAGACAACATCGGCATTAGATGATACTGTCACAGTAAACTCAGTCTCTTGACCAGAATTGACTTCCGCAAGAGACGTCATAGACACTCCGATTGGCGCAGTATCAATACGCACATCATATGTCTCTACTTTTGTATACATAGCGTTAGAGTTTTCAACCCGATATTCCATGGTAACCGTAATCGTTTTACTATCGCCTTCCCCCCCAAACACAACACCTTTGAGTATTTGTTCATTCGTCTGTCCTGCTTTTATCATTCCAAGAGATCGAAACTCGCTCTTCTGTATATTTCCTTCTTCATCCGTAACAACAAATCCTTCGGGGTACGTTACGACAATATTTGCATCGGTAATAGCATGATTATTGCCATTTCTGATAGTTACATATACAGAAACTTCGTCACCTCCAGCAACCGATGTGGGTGCATCCATAACAATCGTAATATTACGTGATGAAATAAAGTTCATGCCTCCCAAAAACACAAATGCTGCAATAGCAAGTGCGACAAAGAAAAATCCAACCGATACGCCAAAAAATATTTTTTGTCCTTTTCCTGTTCTCAGCATTTCATCTTCTGGAGCACGGACGTGCTTTTCCTGTTCATCATCAATGTTCCATACAGAAGGAACCTCTGCATTACGTGCCGAAAGGTGTGGAAGAAGCGTTTGTTTCCTATCACGAAAACTTTTTCTATACAGTTTTCCTTTCAGTTCTTCAATACGTTCTGACTCCGCGTATTCATCTTTCCTATCTGTAGACATATACTTTTAGTATATCAATTTTATCCAACATATGCTCGTGCCATGTTGAAAAAGTGCATGACACATCCCTTCTTATAAATGTGTTTCTTTTAGAATACTATTCATAATGGAACGCACATGGGTATGATGTGATGCTATGACTTGAGCAATATCTCTATCAAAAGGAGCAGCAACGATGCTTGTCAGTATTTCGTCAGGAGATGCATATCCGAGTGATGCCAGAAGTCGTATTTGAAATGCAAGAAATATGCTTTCGACAACACTTGCATCGTGTATATCTTCCATCATACGACGAAACGTAAGTACGTCTGTGTACACATTCAAAAGCATACCTTCACCGTGGATAAGACGTCGCACAAATACCGATAAACGTCTCATACCTGTATGCCCAATAGATGTGAGAGGACGTGCATCCTTCATCGGCAAAACGCCTGTCAGTGTCCAGACGTCTTTGCCCCGCACAAGGTCGAGTCCTACATGTCCATATTCCACAAGGTGATAACGAAGCTTTGAGGCAAGCGCACGCGACCCGCGCGCAACAACGGGAATAAGCCCGAGGTCGGGCGTGAGTATCTGGAAAAAACGATCAGACTCCCCCGTCGCGGTCGATGCGAGTATGATGCCTTCGGTGTGATAGATGTGGTACATACGAGTTGTCAGTTTCAAGTTGCAAGTTTCAAGTTGTTTGAATGAAATTAAAACGAGTTTGTAGTTCGTAGAAATGATACTTTTCTTTTCCGCTATTCGTCCAACGGTTTATATTGAGAAAAAATTACACCACACTTTTTTCATTTTAAAGAGGGCCATCCTTTCGGAAATCAAGCGGGACTTTAATTTTCAGGTGTGCATGATACGTCGTATCCTCTGTACGTTTTTATTTTTTCTTAACTTTAAATTTTTTCTTAAACTTTTTTATCTCCTTGCCATTTTTTTCCCTTAATTCCATGACAAACACTGCTATTACATCATCTTCTAAATCCTTTATCTCTTCTTCCATTTCTTTTCCAGAAAAATCTATGTCTTCAAGAGAAGCTACTTTCAAAATAGTATCCCAATACGCGTCAATGGCATATCTCCATTCTTGATCTCCACAAAAAAATACTCTCAGAAAAACTTTCTTTTCAGGAGAAAGTCCGTTTTCTTTCCGCATATCCTGAACTTCACGTAAAAACTCACGTGCATACCCTTCACGGCGAAGCTCTGGTGTGATAGTCATATCATACGCAACACTCTCCCCCGCTTTTTCTTTATCGGCAATGATTTCCTTCACATTCAATTCGTCTTTAACGATGCCTGCAAGTTCAGGATTTTTTACAAACAAATCATCCGATGATACATAGAGCGCCCTAAGCGGTTGGCGCACTTTGATACCTTCGCGTTTACGTATTTCAAGCGCCCACGTCACGATATCACGAATGGTATCCATTTCATGGAGCACGTCCACGTCAATATCACCAATACTCTGCGTAGGCCATGCCTCAAGATGCACACTCTCCTTTTCTCCGCGCACGTTTGTATATACACGCTCTGCAAGAAATGGCGCAAACGGTGCAAGAAGTATTGCAGTACTGTGCAATACGGTGCGAAGCGTCATGAGTGCGACACGTGCATCATCACTCTCGTCTTTGATACGTTCACGACTACGACGCAGATACCATGTAGACACATCATCCACAAAATCACCAAAAGGACGTATCGCACGATCAAGTTCATACACATCGAGTGCTTCAGTCACTTCACGTGTGACCTCCAACATTCGTGCCATAATCCAACGGTCAAGCACGTGTGTAGATGGTAGTGTATCTTGTCCAAGTGTATCACGCGACGTGTAGAGTCCATAAAACGAGACGACATTCTCGAGACGTGCGATTGTTTTCTTGTATACTTCGTCCACACCTTTCTCGGAGAAACGGAGCTCTTCCCCGCGTACTGCAGGCGATCCCAAGAGATACATGCGAAGCGCATCCGCGCCATATCGTGCAACCACATCCATCGGGTCGGGATAATTTTTGAGTTTCTTGCTCATCTTCTTGCCATCTTCTGCCAAAATAAGCCCGTTCACGATAACATGCTTGTACGGCGCACGGTCAAAAAGTCCGACACCAAGCATAAGAAGCGAGTAGAACCACCCGCGCGTCTGATCCACCCCTTCGGCGATAAAGTCTGCGGGAAAGTTTTTTTCAAAGAGTTCCGCGTTGTGTGCGGGATAGCCGAATTGTGCGAACGGCATTGAGCCCGATTCAAACCAACAATCAAACACATCCACAACACGGCGATACTCTTTACCATTTTTTTCTAACACAATCTCATCAATATACGGACGATGTATATCAAGTTCATGCGCGGTATTGTGCGGAAGCGGTATAAAGGGAAGCAGTTGATATGCACCCGTCACGAGAAAATCTGCTGGACTAGAAAAACGCATTACCATATCATCAACCGTAAGTCCTTCCGCGGCAGATGCAAGCATTCGTGCTGTCCCATCATGTGTCACGAAAAGAATCTTTTTTCCTGTATGCATGTGTTCATACGTATAGAGCGCATCTCCCGCACGTTTCTTTACGATGAGATTGCTTTCGCCTCCTCCTGGGCGCTCTTTTTCAATCCATTCACGCGTGTCAGCAAAGATACTTCCATACGGAGGATTGGGTTGTCCCTCCAGAGAACCAAAATCGTATTCTTTAATACGTTCATCAACGACAATCACGTCCAACGAAAGTCCCAATGTCTCGACAACGATATCCGCTGTCTCGCGCGTACGCACCAACGGCGACACAACAATCATGTCGGGTACAAATCCATCTTCTTGCATACGGCGCGCGCTTGCGCGCGCTTGCTCCTTTCCTTTCTCTGTTATATGGTGCGGATTTTCAGGAAGCCCCGACATAACACCAAGCACATTGTGATCCGCTTCACCATGACGCATGACGGCGTAGGTGTTACCCGAACGCTTCGTAAGCGACTTCATTTCTTCAAGAGAACCAACGACAATACGGTCGCCATCTGCACTCTCCCACACAGGAAGTGGCGCACCCCAAAAGCGCTGGCGTGAAATATTCCAGTCGGGGGCAGTCTCAAGAAGATTGGCAAAGCGCGCATGACCAATGGCGTCTGGTGTCCAGCCGATACTCTTGTTCTCTTCGCTCGCACGCGCCTTCAGTTTCTGCACATGTACAAACCATGCGTCCGTCGCATAATTCAAGAGTGGCGTATCACATCGCCAACAGTGAGGATATGCGTGCTCATACTTTTCTTTCGCGAAAAATGTTCCGTGGTCTTGAAGATATTTGATGATTGCAATATCGGTGGCAAGACGTCCTCTTTCGTCTGCACTATTTGGCTTCACTTCCATCCCCACAAAGTCCGTCACTTCCGACTTCATCACACCATCAATACCAACGTGCTGAATAAACGGCAAGTCATATTTCTGCGCAAGCGCCAAGTCGTCCGCACCGAATGCGGGCGCGATGTGTACGATGCCAGTACCTTCGTCGGTCGTCACAAAGTCCCCTGCATACATCTTCCAACCCCTCGCGGAACGTTGTGGATCAAACGCGGAAGAACGCGGATCAGCATAATACGGAAAGAGTGGTTCGTATTCTATCCCAATCAAACTCTCCCCTATTAACTCTTTTTCAACATGTACTGCAAATACATCCGCTTTTAGTTTTTCATAAAACGTTTTACTTACAACATATGTATCGGGGCTTGAAACAGTATATTCACCTTGAACGGTAGACATGTCCGCAACCTGCAACCCTCTCGTCGTAACATACTCAATATCTTTTCCAACCGCCAAAGCAACGTTTCCCGGCAACGTCCATGGGGTAGTTGTCCACGCAAGAACATATGTGTTCTCAGGCAGATTATGTTTCTCAGGATTTTTTACTTTGAACTTCGCAATCACCGACAAATCTTTTACATCCTTATACCCTTCCGAAACTTCATTGTTGGAAAGTGTTGTCTGACAGCGCGGGCAGATGTGCATGGAGCGATATCCTTTGTACACAAGTCCTTTGTCAGAGAGCGTCTTGTACGCCCACCATACCGATTCCGAATACGGCGTATCCATCGTCTTGTATGCATGTTCCATATCAACAAAGCGTCCCATGCGTGGCACGATATTTTTCCATTCCGCATCATAGGTCATGACACTTGCTCGCGCACGTTCATTGAAACGGTCAATGCCGTATGTCTCCACATCTTTCTTGTTGGCAAGACCAAGTTCTTTTTCCACCAATACTTCCGCCGGCAATCCATGACAATCCCATCCCCACTGTCTGCGTACATATTCACCCCGCATCGTATGATACCGAGGAATAGCATCTTTCATCGCACCCGCGAGAAGATGTCCGTAGTGTGGCAATCCTGTCGCAAACGGAGGTCCATCATAAAAGACAAATTCCTTACCGTCTGTGGTCTGGTCAAGCGTTTTCTCAAAGATATGATTATTTTGCCATGTGGTAAGTATCTCTTCTTCCGCGCGCGCCACGTTTGACGTGGCGCGCGCCGTGTTATCTTCCCTTCCAGCAGATGGAGTGGTGTTATTCATATCATCCCCATCAGAAACGGGGCAAGAAAGTACGGACTTCGTCATATACGGTATACTATATCATATTTTAGGAGATTAGTATGTGAGAAACTTCATAACTTTTCCAGAAGCAAGATGGTATTTATATACATAAGCGGGGCAACCTTTGGTTGCCCCGCTTATGTATAATTTTCATAATTCTCTATTCTCTTCTTACATCCTCTCTGGGACAGAAATACCAAGGAGACCGAGCCCACTTGTGAGCGTAGACGCGACTGCTTGCGCGAGGGCGACACGATACGGGGCTTCAAGACTGTCCGACACAATAACATGGTGCGCATAATATGCATTGAATGCCTGCGCGATTTCAGTTACCGCGGTAACAATTGCATGAGGGGCACGGAGTGCTGAAGCAATACGTACATCTTCAGGGAAACGAGCAATGAGACGTTCAAGTACTCCAATATCTTCACTCCCCACAGTGATATCGGGAACAATCCCTGCCTCAATTGCTTTTGTCACAACAGATGCCGCACGCACGGCAGTATACTGCACATAGGGACCTGATGCTCCCTCAAAGGACATCCACCGTTCTGGTTCATACACAATATTTTTCCCTGTTTCTTGACGAAGGATGCCATATTTAAGTGCGGCGACCGCGATAGCGTTTGCCTTGCTTCCATCAGTATCATCAGTACCATTTTCTAAAAGTTTTTCAGCCGCGCGCGCAGTCATATCTGCAAGAAGTGCTTCACCAAAAATAACATTCCCCAAGCGTGATGACATTTTTCCTTCCGCAATACGCATCATACCATGTGGCATATGCACAAACCGTCCGCGCGAAGCAGGCACCATAGCGTTAAGCGCGGCAAACACCACTTTGAAATAATCAGTTTGTTCTTCGGCGGTCATTGTGTAATACATGGTCGCTTCTGGATATCGCTCCAGTTTCAAGAGAGCCAAGCCAATATCTTTTGTTTCATATGTAGGAAGTCCGCTCGCTGTAATAAACACCCGTGTATGGAGCCCCTCCTCCTCACCATGATAGACAATCGCGCTATTCGATTCAGTAAACACATCGCCCACACGTGCCATCACCGCATCACGTCCTTTTTTCCACGTCTCGCTTTCAAATACATACGCGTCAAATGTTGTTCCCAGTTTCGCATAGATTTCTTCAAAGTGCGCAAGTGACGTTGCACGCCCCGCGTCATACACAGCATTAAGTGCTTCATCATCACGTGCATAGATATGCGCGTTGATTGCGTCAATTGTATCTTTTGCCTCATCACTTTCCGTATACACAGTATTACCATACACATAAGCGCGTCCGATACCTTCAATATCATCGGGCGACACATTGAACTCTCGCATACCATAGAGTGCCTTGGCAATATGAAGCCCTACATCCCCCTGATAATTCATACGCACGACGGTATCTCCTCGCGCTTCAAACAAACGCGCAAGTGATTCACCGATGATGTTTGTCATAAGATGCCCGATATGAAATGGTTTGAATGGATTAGGGTCGGTATATTCTACAACGACCGTATCCCCTGTTCGTTCTTCGGCATATCCATACCCTGTCTCAACTGCACGAGCAAGTCGCGCAAGGATCACCTCGCGCGCAAGTGTGATATTGATAAATCCTGGGCCAGCAACAGACACTTCAGCAATCGCACCATATGTATCAGCGACAGACATGTGCGCAACAATCTCTTCCGCAAGAATGCGTGGATTTTTCCCCGCGCACTTCGCTTCTGCAAGAGCGATATTGGTAGCATAATCCCCATGCATCATATCAGCAGGGGTTTCCACACGAATACTGTCAATAGGCACAGAAATACCGACCCGCTCTACGGCGGCACTAATACACGTTTTGAGATATAGAGGGATGTCAGAGATATCGTTCATGATGTGCATCATACCATAACAAGTTGCTAGTTGTCAGTTTCAAGTTTCAAGAAATACCAAACGAGTTCGTATTTCTCAAAAAATATCTCCGCTACGTAAATCGTTCGTCGAACAAATAATGCCTTACACAATATCCTACACAAAAAGCCCCTCTGTGGGGCTCTTTTGTGTAGAGTATTATCCATTGATTGGATCTGTTCAATATCCAGAAACCTCTGGACTTTGATATTGTTTCTTCATACTCGCATGTGCACATTGGCGAATAATAAGACCTTTACTTCATACTATATCTTCCACAATTTTTGTCAAACATACCATACCAAAAAGGCGGGCTTTCGCCCGCCGACATCATTTACTACACTTTGATAATTCTTCGTACCTCACGAAGCGCTATCTCTTTAACCTCTTCAGAAGATTTATTTGTAACATCAATACTGACATACATATCTTCTGGCATCGTGGCAAGACGAGTGCGATACCCTTCTCGCACCCGATTGTGGAAAGATAATGCTTCATTATCAAAACGTGTCTTTTTACTGCCATTCTCTCCCACTACACGCTCCAAAGTTACGCGCGGGTCAATGTCCAAATAGATGTAGTAGGGAGTAACACGTGGTGCCACAACACGACTATACAAATCGTCATACAAACCTTTAAGCTCTGGGCATTCTCTACCCACAACTTGATATGCGTACGAAGACATTGCGAAACGGTCACAGAGCACATGTTTCCCTGCGCGGAGCGCGGGCTCAATAACACGAACAATGTGCTCAGCACGACTCGCGAAAAATAAAAGCAATTCCGCGACCGGATCCATTGCTTCCCCCATAAGAAGAATCTTTCGAATACCTTCTCCAAGAGGTGTTCCTCCGGGTTCTCGCACATATACAATATGCTCGTCGCCTAACTCACGACGTATGTATTGCATACAAGTGCTCTTCCCGGAACCATCCCCGCCTTCAAATACAATAAACCTTCCTTGTTGCATTGCCCCTCCACAGAGATTTAAAATGTTATGTTTAGTCATACTATCTTTGAGAAAGATATCACACATATGTATGTTTGTCATATAAATTTAATAAACACAATTATATATGGTTATCATATCTGCGCTTGTATAAAAAATAATTTTTTCTATATATATTATTTATCAACACATATCTTCATACACCTCTGTTATATCCTCAATAAGTTCAAACAGAACACCAGCTTCTTTAAATAATGTCTTACTTCGCTCTCCCGCGTGATAATCCTTAGCGGCAACAACACGCACAATACCTGCGTTTACAATCATCTTGGCACAGGTATAACACGGCGTCATCTGACAATAAAGTGTCGCACCCTCAAGAGCAACACCAACACGGGCAGCTTGCACAATAGCATTTTGTTCCGCATGTGCGGTACGAATACAATGTCGTGACTGGGTGCCATCTTCATGGAGAACTGTGTGCATTTCATGTCCCACGTCATCACAGTGTAAAACACCTTCTGGTGCGCCGACATATCCCGTCGAAAGAATGCGCTTATTTTTCACAATAACTGCACCCGAACGACCTCTATCACACGTGGAGCGGGCACCCACCATGCGCATAATGCCAAGAAAATATTCATCCCATGAAGGGCGGTTTTTTGTAGTGTTGTTTGTATGTATCATATCATGTATGGTAACACGGAACATATATTTTGAAATATCAAAATAGAAAAACAACAGAGTGGGCATTTTGCCCGCTCTGTTGTTTTTCTATTTCAGTTTATCCGCCGTTCTCAGAACTTCGTTAGTCTTCTTCTGCGAAGTTCCGCGTAGTGTCCGTATCGTGTCCGCGTGTCTACTTTACTTCCACTCCCATAGAGCGTGCTGTTCCTTCAATGATGCGCATTGCGGCATCAATATCGGCGGCATTTAAGTCTGCCATTTTACGTTCAGCAATATCGCGTACTTGCGCTTTGGTAATGGAGCCTGCTTTTTTTGTTGCATTCTTACCTGAACCCTTTTCAATACCTGCTGCTTTCTTGATGAGAGAAGACGCGGGTGGGGTCTTTAAGATAAAATCAAACGTGCGGTCTTCATAGACATTGATTTCAACGGGGATAATATCATTGCCCATGTCGCGTGTGCGTTCGTTGAATTGATTCACAAATTCACCAATCGCTACACCCGCTTGTCCGAGTGCGGGACCGAGCGGTGGAGCGGGGGTCGCCTTTCCTGCGATTGCTTGCACTTTAACTTTTTTGAGGATTTTTTTTGCCATGGTTAATATATTAGAAGGTTAGTAAGTTAGGAGATTAGGAGGTTAGTATAGAAAGGAAGTTAGGAGATTAGGAGGTTAGTATAGAGAGGAAGTTAGGAGATTAGTATGTGAGTAAAACGAAAATAACAAAGAAATGAGTATGTGCGAAAGGGGCGTAACAATTCCCGCTCCGCGGGACCCTTTCATTCATTCCTTTAAGAAGCGTTGATACAATACCTTATATTTAACTTCTCCGCAAGTGAAAAAATCCTTCGGATATATTACGAAGTGGTGTACGGACAAAGCGGGGCGGACAAAAGTCCGCCCCGCTTTGTCTTACATCAGACTGCAAAAGTTTCCCTCTTTTGTTTTATATCTTCTTAATCTGAAGGAAATCAAGTTCTACTGATGTTTCGCGACCAAACATGGAAACCATCACCTTAATCTTACCGCGCACATCATCAACTTCACTGACGGTTCCTTCAAATTCTTTGAACGGCCCGTCAGTAACAATCACAGGATCACCTACGGACAGATCAATGGTGTGACGTGTATCAGATCCTGCCATACGCGCGAAGAGCGCATCAATTTCTTCTTTGGCGACAGGTACTGGACGCGTTCCCGCACCAATAAATCCCGTCACGCGTGGAGTATTACGTACCACATACCACGACTCATCATCAACAATCATATCAACAAGCACATATCCGGGATAAATTTTTTCTTCAACCTCAACGCGCTTCCCTCCCTTTACTTTGAATGTCTTTTCTACAGGAATCACGACATTGAAAATCTTGTCTTCCATGCCAAGTGACTCTATGCGCTGACGAAGATTGCGCTCAACTGCATTTTCATATCCAACATAGGTATGAATCGCATACCAATTGCGTCCTCGTTCTACATCTTGTTTTGCCATACTGTGTATGTCTAGAATCATGCCGATACATCGGCACATGCGAATAATATATTAACGGGACAAGATATACGTGTCCATGAGATGCGTAAATAGTGCATCAAACAAGCCCAGATAATACGCGACCGCGAAGGCAATCACGACAACCATCACGGTATAGGAAATTGCCTGACGCTTGGTTGGCCAACTAACGTGCTTCATTTCGGCACGTACGTCTTTTAAATAGTTTGTACCTTTCATAAAAGAAATGAATAAAAATGAATAAAAAGGCATTTTTAAAAGGCCTCGCGGCCTTTCGATATTTCAATCATACTCCTTCCCCAAAAAAAGTCAAGAGCAGACGAATTATCCTCTTTCTGTTGCGTGTGTGCGGAAGACAAGAAGAAGTGCCCAGAAAAACGCAAGCGCAAAAAGTGTCGCTCCATACAAACATGGATCTTCAGTGGGGATATGAGAACCCTCAATAACACATCCGTCAGTATTCATCCATGGCACTAACTCCGCTCTACGAAGTCCCGTAAATCCCCATGCAAAAAGCGATGACCCTCCAAGCATCCATGTAAGAAATCCTTGAGAGATACTTGCATTTCCTCCACTTCGACGTTCACGATAAATAACAAGAGACGCAACAAACAAAACAAGAAATACACCTGCACCTGCAAAACATGCAGACAAGACTGTTCCTCCTTGTAGACACTCCATGGGGATATCGTCTGTACTTCCAAAATAATTGAGGAAATCTCTATACACAAACGACCATGCATACAATGCCCCCGAAAGAAGTATCGTGGATTGGGTGAGCCAAAAAAGAGATGTGGAACGGATGGGCATGGTAACTGGTAACTGGTAACTGGTAACTGGTAACTGGTAACTGGTAACTGGTAACTGGTAACTGGTAACTGGTAACTGGTAACTGGTAACTGGTAACTGGTAACTGGTAACTGGTAACTGGTAACTGGTAAAAAAAGTTTGCTATATACTTTTTGTTTGTCAAATTTTTCTCTGTGCTTCATTGCCTTATCCAAAGCACCAAATAACAACTACCAAATCACAAGCAAATCTCAATCATCAATCGTCAAAATCTTGCTTTAGATATTGGATTTTTCACAAGGTTCACTCCTTGGAAAAGGGCAGATTCGTAGAAGATACGATAGCTTATGTATTAGAACTATCTTGAGATTTAGGATGAGATGTTCCCCTACCTTTGTGAGAAGGGACAACAAATATTGTTACAATATACGCAATGACTCCTGGGAAAAATCCCGTAAGCATCGTAACAATAACCCAAAGCACACGAAACATCACTGGATCAACGTCGGTATATTCGCCCAGTCCGCCACATACACCAGCGAATACTTTATTATCATCGCTTCGAAAAAGTCGCTTCATAATACATGATATAAATGAATATATGTTTATCGTACCACTGTGCACGGCTCGCGTCCACGGACAATATGTTGCAAGTTGTTAGTTTTCAGTTTCAAGTTCCAAGACAGACGACCTTCAAACACTTCGCAGTTTCCTCCACCTCTCAAAACTTGCCCGCCCCGCCCTTTCTTAAGAAAGGGCGGGGCGAACCCACACAATCCACATAGCAGATATGTTGCGGAAGACCTGAAACCCATCTACATATTTCTGCTATCATACGCCCAATGGAGGAGTGCTTGTTTTTGCCTGCGCCGACAGTGCGGATCACCCGGACGGCAATGTGCCACAACGGCACCGAGGTGCCTACGAAACGCCTTCCAACGTTTGATTTGCCTGTCATCATCAGGATGTCGCCGTCCCCTATAATACCGACAATACCACTGAAACCATCCCCGTGGATCATCAGGATGTATCCACCCTTTTTCTCGCCAATACGACAAGGGTTTACTTGCATTCACACCAAAATAGTTGAGTGTCGCATCGTGCCGTTCATGACAGAGCTTGGCGTGTGTAAACCAATCACGCGGAAACTCGTTGCGACAGTCAGTCATATATTTACCCCCAAAGACACCGAGTGCAAGCATCTCCTTGGGAGACAAGTCAGGAATAAAATCCGCACGAAAATTCTTTCCCGTTGGCTCCGTGAGTGTATAGTGATACCCATGTTGCATCATGTCGTTTACAATAATGGTGTTTAATTTCTTTTGTGACATAATTACAATCCTTTATACGTCTTTTCATTTCTCCTTTTTATGGCAACAACAATGTATTCTCCATCAACAATCCTAAAAACAATACGCACATTCCCTTTTCGTGCTCTAAAAATATCGTCATGTCCCTTTAGTTTTTTTATATCAAGACTACGTGCATTACCCGAATCAAGAGATTTGAGAATACTCTGGACAATCACCTTCTCCTTCTGAGAGAGTTTGAAAATTTCTTTCTCTAACTTATCCATAACTATAGACGCGCCAAAATTTCTTTCAGTGGCACACCACCCTTCTTGACTTTGGTAAAATCGGCAATGGTCTCCCACTCACTCTCATCATCAAGAATGGGACCGATAGAAAATACTGGGCGTGAACGACGGACAACCGTAAACGATTTTCCTTTCTCTATTTCCATTATATATTTCTCAAGATTTTCTCGGAGTTCTTTCACACCAACAATACTTTGTTGTGCAGGGATTGTGTTACTCATATGTCAAGTGTATCCCAAGATAATCCGTACGTCAACATTAAGAGTTTTTACACAAATCATTTTTCCTCTTTCTTCTGATACTGTGGATCTGGCTCAATGAGTCCGTGCATCTCTAAACGTGCACGAATACTGCCCGGCTGACGCCCAAATAAAGCGGGCAGTGCCTCCAATGTCTTTCCTTCCTTGAACAAATTAATAAGACGAATGTCATCATCTGGTTTCCATGGACGATACGCGTTTGGATATGTTTCGCGGAGTTTCGCCAACCGTTCATTCCAATCACTCGCGCCCTCATCGTCTTTTTCTTTTTTCTTTTTAGTCGACCGCGACTTGTCGCGGTTTAGACTTTTCTTCGCCAATACTCCCCCACTCGCCAAAATAAAATTATCATACATCTCTTTCAATTCCTCCTGTGACAGTGCCGAAAATCCTACTTCCGCATCCGCAGATATCGTCCGAAACCGTTCATCATCGGCAAGCACATCGGGATGCACTTGAAACGCATGTTCGTTATATCCCAAAAGAAACACGCCCGACAATCGGCGCACACGCGAGAGCGCCACATACCCTTGTCCATATTCAAATATCTGCGACAAGTCCATGACCGCTTCGTCCATACTCATCCCTTGGCTCTTGTGGACGGTGATCGCCCACGCGAGACGAAGCGGTACTTGTTCTACCGACGCGAGCATTCTCCCGTCCTCAACGACCGACCATTCCACCGGCTCCGCGGTTACTGTTGTCCCATCTTTTGTACGCACCATCGGATACTCAGAAAACGCATCAAAACTAATTACTTCTCCTGTCGTTCCGTTTACGTATACGCCGTTTTGGTCATTCTTTGTAAACATGACCTTTGCGCCTTTTTTCAATTTAAGTTCCGCGGGCGACAGACACCCCTTTTTAAGCGCTTCCACAACAACTCCTTTCCCACGTTCTTTCATTGAAAACACATGTGTGTCTCCAGCAATACGCCCGAGCATCGTATCATTGACTCTATCCACGTCGGCGTTATGCGCGAAAAGTTTTGGCATATCATCTTCGCGCGCGTCGCGCGCACGCATCCTCTCCTCAATATGCGCGCGATGTTCGGGACCAAAGGTATTGCGCCTTATTGCAGAAAGAAGTGCGAGAAATCTCTCATCGTCTTGACGATATTGTTCCGAAAGATAACAGACGACAGGTGTCGCGCGTTTCCATGCTTGTGACTCATATGCAAAACGTGGTGGTTTTTCATCAGAAAAAAGACCATCATCCGTGGGAGCCATCCTCGATGAAGATACCGGAGGTAATTGAAAAAAGTCGCCAACAAACACAACTTGCATGCCACCAAACGGTTCAGCATTTCCTCGCACTTCTCTACATACAGCGTCTACCATATCAAGTGTCTCGGGTCCCAGCATAGATACTTCATCAATAATAAGTATCTTTGTGCGCCGAATACGTTTGGCAATATATTCACGGGTCGCGATGTTTTCCAAATCATATGCGGACAAAAAACGCTTCACCCCAATACCGCTCCACGAATGAATCGTGAGTCCTCCAATATGTGTCGCGGCAATTCCTGTTGATGCGGTAATGGACGGGTCAATACCATGCTCACGCAAATACGCCACATATGTATTTACCGTATGTGTCTTGCCACTCCCCGGCTCCCCCGTCAAAAACACATTCGCACCAGTTTTCAGTATCGCGAGCGCTTGGTCTTGGGTCATAAGAATAGGAAATGGGTCAGAGGAGAGAGGTTAGAAGAAAAACTTTTTATCTATCCCTTTTCAATAAACATAGTGTAGCAAGAGAATTCATTACCCACAATAAATCATCCTGGATATGATACATCACAACATAAAAATATATCATCATATTTGCAAAGTGTTACGCATTAAAAAGTTCAGTTATTTTTTCAGTACTATAATAATTGATTGATCTGCCTTTTTTCTTGGAAATCAAAAAACCTTTATGTTCAAGTTCCTTAAGGTCTTTGCCCGCGGTAACGTATGACACATTATAAATATTTTTATACATGGATGCTGATGTTGTCGCGCCTTGGTTTTTATAGAAATATCGTAAGAGTTGTATTTGACGATCGTTAATATTGTGGTTGTCGCGAGCAATACCAGACATAACAACACTCTCCTTTCGTTTTCTCTCCGCGTATTCTTCAAACTCCTTAATCGCTTGTGTAATTTTTTTTATGTTATATTCAATAAAATACGTCAAATCATTATCGTCCTGCTCGGTATACAAATACGCATCTCTATATTGCGCAGGAGAAGCCTTGATAACCCCAGAGAGTGGCAAAAAACCAAATGCCCAATACTCATGCTTAAGTAAATACCAATAAAATATCGCACGCGCAAGACGCCCATTTCCATCAACAAACGGATGTAAATATGCCAACCAAAAATGAAGAATGATAGCCTTGATAACAGGATGAACAAAAAAAGCATCTTCTTGTTCATCGTTCGCGTATGCTAAAAATCTTTTTATCTCTTTTTTAAACATGTCTTCATTTGGAGGGATATGGTATATTTCGTCACGCCCTTCCGTGTCTCCAATAACAATATCATCAGTGTCATTTCGATAACGTCCAATTGAACTTGCTTCTATGTCGGTATTTTTTGTGAGTATACGATGCACATCAAATAAGATATCTTCTGAAAGTGGTATATCTTTTAATTCCCCTTCGATTTTTAACATGGCTTCATAATTATTGACTATCATTTGCTCATCTTTTGTTCGTGGCTTTTTCTTTTCTAAAATAATTTCCTTCGCGCGTTTTCTTGTTGTATGAGCACCTTCAAGTTGAGATGAAGCGATAGCCTCTTCCATAAGACCCCTTGTCAGTAATCGATGACGAAACTTATCATCAACATGCCCACCAAACACAAAGAGATTTCCTCCCAATTTCATATCAACTTGATGCAAAAATTCTTCCACTCCCTGAGGAGTCAACCATGAAAAGTTTTTTCCTTTTTTATCTGTTACCGCACTCTCTTTACGGTCCAAGATATTTGTGCGTAACACTTTGATAAGTGCCCACATTTCCAAATTACTCACTTCTTTTGGCATGGTCCAATACTTTATTTCTGTCCAATGCACATACGGAGAAAAAGATCTACGCACAATATCGCGAACATCATCTGTTGGAGACGCTAATAACTGCCCAAACTTTTCAGTACTTACAATTTGAGAGATATCAGGTTTTTCTATGTGTTTTAGCATAAAGAAAGGATATATAAAGTAATTACACGTAATTTATATGTTTTGATGCTAATATATAAAGTCTTTATATATACTTTATATATTATATATAGATTATATTATTTTGCAATGTTTATTGAAGAAATTACTGTGTCGTGGAAACACACACAATCAATCAAACAACTCTCACTCCCCGCAAGAATCAAGAACAATGATTGCCGCATGCCCACTGGTAAAGAAATTGTCTCCCGCGAAGTTTTCACCCGTTGTTGGGGCAACGAAAGTGATATGAAATAACCCTCTTTACATACTAGATATTTTAGTTAAAGCAAAAAGCCGTCACACAGGACATCAAGATGCGGAAAATAAATGCATGCTTATAGACATAAAAAAATTATCTATTTTCCACAACATACATACGCTCCTAGCTCGTATTTAACAATTCACTTATACGAAGACTAAAAAATTCTTTAAGGATAACACGCCTACCGATATCATTTTTGTACCACTCATCCTTTGAATACTCAGAAGAAATGACATCGGTATTCACTCGCCTAAATATCATAGTGTCGTCTGTCATTTTACAAAAATGTCCATATCCTCTCCGTTGAGAAAATGGTGAGTTAACCAACAGCATACGCTGATATGGAATATTCTTTTGCTCCAAAAGATTAAGTGATCGTTTAACATTATCAGGGATAGTGATTGAATCTGTCTCCAGTAAAAGAGCGTGTTGCGGTACACCTTTCTCCACAGCATATACTGCGAGTCTTTCTGCTTCTGAGATTAATTCATCGCTCATATTATAAAAAGGACATCGACCACTTATCATAATACGCGGAGCATATCCTTCATGAAACAAGCGAATTGCCGTATCAATACGGACAATTCCCCTCGAACCAAATACAAATATAATATCTGACGATTCTGGCACATCCTCTTCGGAAAGATACTTATAAAGACGATTAAGCAATTGGCTCTTTTTCTTATCACCATACGAATTCGCTATGTGTTCCGACAAGTTTTCAAACATACGAGATACGACGTTGAAATATGCAGGGTCTTTACACGCATCGAACGTAAGTGATGTATCTGTAAAAAAATCAGATGGAATACTAGCGTCATCAAACAAATCAACAATAGTTGAAAAATCAGCGTAATGCACTGACTCTTTTCCTTTGGGGAGTGAGCGCTGTGCTTCATGTGCTAATAACGCTACTAACTCTTCGTGCGTTGGAAATTCCCACGGATTGTTTCTGAGACGCTCAGCCTTCATATATATAGTATACACCTTCTCACTCCCCACAAGAATCAAGAACAATGATTGCCGCATGCCCACTGGTAAAGAAATTGTCTCCCGCGAAGTTTTCACCCGTTGTTGGGGCAACAAATGGCACCACCGATGTATATGTGACAACACCCGCGCGAATAAGGTCATTCACAAACACATCACGTTCCGTATCAATATCTGGAGAAATCTCATGAGTCAGCACTCCCCACTTGATATCAACATCCAAACTCACTGTTCCTACATACAGTCCCCCAAGCGGGGTGTCGTATGGAGTACGCCAAAAGCGCGCGTGGTGACGCGAACGTGCGGATTGCTCCTCTGTTTCTTTTTGAAATCCATACGTGTGTGGCATAGCATTAAAAAACGAAGGAGTCATCGGCGCAGTTGGATACGCTTCATCAAGTGCTGCACGTTTGGCAAATGTTGTCATGCTCTTCCAGTCAACATCATCACCAAGCACCCACCCCGCGCGTCTTACTTGTTCTATAAAGCATGCCCGCGGAGCAACCACAATCAAACTAATTGGTTGTTGATACACCCCTACAATATCTTCCGTAAATTGTGGAAGTATTGCATCCCGAAAAAGCACAGGAACGTCAACGAGAGAAATCGTATGTGTTTCGTTTTTATTATATGAAGAAAACACGGGTGCGGGAGAGAGCCCGTACATGGCAGAAGCACCCATCACCGCCACACCCATCACGATCGTCATAGCGGAATATCGCATTACACTCGCGCGAAGCATATCACGATAATCAATCACCCATTCTGTCAGTCCGATGCCAATGATAAGAGCAGCAAATCCGAGGAGATTGCCCGCGAGTACATCAGAAAGATAGTGAACACCCAGATACAATCGGCTAAAATCAACGCCGAGAACGAGTAGCGCAAAAACAACTACTGACCACCGTTTTACGCGCAGAGATGCAGTGCTTTTCCACACAAGATACACCATATATCCGTACAATGGGACAACCATCGTTGCATGACCGCTCGGAAATGAAAATGATGTTTCTACAATAGCGCGCATTGCTTCATCAGGACGAAGACGCTGAAAAAAGAGCTTCCCCAACGATGCTCCCATTTGCCCAATAACGAGAGATAGCCAGAGTCCAGGGATATAGACATGGTGGTGATACAACCACAACACAATACTTGCAATGAGCATGGCCACCACGACAACACCTCCTTCAGCAAAATAGGTAAGAAAATGAAAAAATGCGAGAAGACTTTCGCTCCGAAACGCATAGAGTAAATTTGCCAAACGCGTATCAAAGAACACGAGTGTTTCATTCGTCACATACCCTTCAACAATACTAGCAAGAAGTGCAAGGACGACACAGAGTAAGAGCGTAAGTAGTGTAAGTGGTAACCCTTCAAACATATCCGCATCTACCCGTCGTTTTACAAACGCAAAAAATCGCGGATAATGCGACAAAAAACGCTTTATAAAAGATATATTCAGAGCATTCTTAAAAAATAGTTCAACGTGTGAGAGAAATGTATTCATGTATATACGAGATATATCATAGCATAAATAAAAAAACCCTCATCCACAAAAAATTCGTTTGAAAATATCATCGCACAATTAAACTTACTCGAACACATCTTCTTTTCCCACGTCCTGATATATTTTATATGAATGAAATATTACATCAAGGAGAAAATTTTCTTTAAAATAAAGTACTAAATCAAATCTTCATGAGTGTTGATACCTAACGTATTTTGACCTAAAAATAAATCGAAATACTTTTTTGCAAATTCATCAACTCGTGAAGTGTCAAAAATTGCAAAATCTTGAGGGGCAATCACTTCGACATACCCTATTTTTGAGAAAATCCTCATTGTGTGTTGTCCTGACATAAATTTTCTCTCCCAATACACCAAATCACCACGTGACGGCATAAGTCCTTCCAAAAACACTTCGGGAAGATTCTCTTTTATTAAAATATTTTTCAAAATATCAGTTGGATGATAATGTCCATACTCTGTTTCTGTTATCCCATAACATGCTTCTTTATTTCCTATATGAATAGAGATACTATCTTTATTAAATATCTCAAGAGTAATTTCAAATGTTGGACTTTTTTTTGAAAAATCTTCAAAAATAGCAATTAACTCTCTGTCAGAAAATCCATCGATCTTCCCAAAAAAAATCTCCACGTCTTTATTGTTCATATTAGGGGCAGAAGGAAGAAAATCAAGAACATCTTTTACAGACCCAACATATATTGGTGACTCTATACTATTTTGTGGGAGTTTTCTTTCCCAATTCTCAAACATACGTATTTCTTCTTCCGTATAAACAATACCCAAAGTAGCTCGTATGCGAGCCACTTTTTCATCTATTGATTCACATTTCTGAATTGGTCCTTCATTCATATATAAACTAGGGTAATGTAAACCACAATCCACCAAAAACACAAAACCACGTCTTAACAAAGCCGTGGTTTATCATAGTATGGGGAATGTAAAAGAGAAGCCACCAATACTATGTATCATCATCATATCTGTCCGCA
>Ga0194126_10002279_pt1 | contig 31291 bp, 23 predicted proteins | sample TA2KigC150mmetaG_FD_148641 | JGI IMG/M metagenome (GOLD analysis project Ga0194126, IMG submission 148641) | Freshwater microbial communities from Lake Tanganyika, Tanzania - TA2015035 Kigoma Deep Cast 150m | ecosystem: Environmental > Aquatic > Freshwater > Lake | place: Tanzania: Lake... | reverse complement strand
CTGGAGTTTTCGAACAACGCCATTACAGCCAGTGTTTACCGGCATTTCGAGCTTTTTCTTTTGATCGCAAGCTCAAATCACGCTTGTTGGAGGCCTAGTCGTCAAGGCCGTCCAAAGCGAAAGCCTGCCCGACAAATCCGGGCGCAAAACTGGCTCCGTTCCTCAACGTTCCGTTGTTGGTTCCCGCGAAGTCGCTTGCAGCGCCATTTCCTGGCCACCAGCCCGCTAAACCGGGTGGCGGTGGCAGGCACGGTTGCGCCCCTACATTCGCGAGAATGCCCAGCGCCGCGAGGAGCAGCGGGGCGGCGAACGACGCACGTGGTAGCCAGCGTGGTGGCTTCCCAAACCCTTTGGCACCCCAGACTCCGGTAGGGCGAGCCTCCTGCCGAGCCAGTGTTTGTCGCGCCGTTGCGGGGCTCCGTGGGGGCACCGCCCCACTCCCTCGGAGGTGTGGAAAGAGCCTGTCCGCAGTCTGATGTCTCGCGGGGTGCCAAACCCGGTGGACGTGCGAGCTCGTTTTGCGTGTTTCGGCCGCTTCTCGGTTTGCCGGCGCGGCGGTGTGAGGCTTGCTGCTTTCATCGCGAAGGCATACGGTTCAAAGCATGAGCACGACGACGATCGAATTGCCGAAGGCGTTGGCGGCGCAACTGGCGCGCGTAGCCAAACGACTCGGCATGAACCGGGACCGATTGCTGCGCGAGGCGGTGGAAGCGCGGTTGCGTCAGGCTGACGGGGAAGCGCAGCCCAGTCTCTACGATCGGAGCCGCGATCTCTGTGGCAGTGTAGCGGACGCCCCGCGGGATTTGGCGCGGAACAAGGCGCACTTGAAAGGTTATGCCTCATGGAAACGGTGATGGTGGACGCCGGGCCGCTGGTCGCCTATCTGAGCACGCGGGATCAGGACCATGCGTGGGTGGAGCAGAAGTTCCGGCAACTGCGGTCGCCCTTGCAGACATGTGACGCGGTGTTTAGCGAGGCGTGCTTTCTCTTGAAGGACACGCCCGGCGGCACACGCCAACTCCTGGCCCTGATCGAGCGGGGTGTTGTAACGCTCGACTTCGATCTGCGCGCGGAGTTTGCCGCGGTGGCGGACTTGATGCGGCGGTACGAGAACGTGCCGATGTCGCTGGCCGACGCCTGCTTGGTACGGATGAGCGAGCTGCATGGGGAGGCGGTGGTGTTCACCCTGGACAGCGGTTTTCGCATCTACCGCCGCTTCCGGCGGCAGGTAATTCCGCTGATCCGCCCGGAGTGAGGACGCTCCCGGACGGGCGGAAACCCGAGTTGCCGGAGTCGTGATGCTTGCTGTTTGACCGTTATCGTCGAGTGCGCAACGCCCTCGGAAATCCAGTGTACGGACCTGCTGGAGGAGTATCTCCTTGGCCAACTCGCCCGGATCCGCTAACGTGAACCCATGACTGCTGTAGCTGCCAAGTTCTTCGCCGAGTTCAAGCGGCTCGATCCGACCGAGCAACGGCGGGTCTGGAATGAGATCGCCCAAGCCGTGGTTCCGTCGGATTACGGACCGCTCACAGACGAGGAATTGATCGGCATCGCCGACCAAACGCTCGTTTTGTTGGACAAGGAAGAAGAAGCCAATGCCCAACCGCGGTGAGGTCTGGCTGGTGGACTTGGGCTTGGCGGGAAAGACCCGGCCTGCCTTGATCCTGAACAAACCGTTCTCCGACGCGGATCGCGCGCTCATCACGGTGGTTCCGCATACGCAAGCCCTGCGTGGATCAACATTCGAGATTGCGCTGGCGGTGCCGTTCCTGAGGGGCGGGGCGTTTCTCGTGCAGAATCCGCTCACGATCCCCGCCGTGAAAGCGGAGCGTTTGCTGGGCCGTTTGACCTCGCCGCAGTTGGGGCTCGTCGAGGCGGGCGTGCGGGACTGGCTGGGCCTGTAGGGTGGTTTCGGCGCCTCGCCCCCGAAAGTTATCCAAGGCTGACCGGCGGTCGGCCCTCCGGTGCGGAGTGCGATGGCGAGGTTGGGCGGGCCGGGATTCATGGTCCTCTCTTTCCGCCGAAGGCGCTGGCGAGACCATTCCAGGTGCTCGTTAAGTAGCTCACCACCTTTGACCAGATGCTGGTGGAGGAATTCGGAGTCCCATCCTGCGGCGCATTGGTCTGGGTCGTGGTAGAGGTTTCGCCCACGGTCTGGGTATTGCTGCCGGTCTTGTTTGAGGACCTCCCAGTCTGCAAAGTGCCGCCCGGCGGAGTGCTCTGGGTGCCCTGCTTTTGGTTCACGCCAGTCGCCTGGTCGTTTGCAGCAACCGCGCCGGGGCTCAACATGCCGAAGGGTCGCGCCACGCTGAGGTGCGATTGCCCGCGAGCCAGTCTGACCCCCCGCCCGGTGAGGGCACCGGGCCTACACGGAATGGCACAGGCAGCGGTTGCTGGTAGGCCGCGTGCCCTCACGCGGCGTGCGCCGGAAGTCTTCAAACCCGGTCCGTTGCTCGCTGGGTTCATTTGCCGCCTCCTCGGAAAGGCTTGCCGGGCCAACTGGTGATCGTGGTCACAGCGCGGCTGCGCACCGGCCACGCGATGCCGGCCAGCAGGGGCAGATCACCACCACCCTTGAGGACCTCCCGCTGGTCGGGAAATGCAGCCTGCCGGGTGATTAGGCAGGGCAGAGAGGGTATCTGGCGCTGCGACGAGTCAACGCCCGTGGGGCGAGGCTGCGGCCGATCCGCGGGCACGAACGGAACGCGGTGGCTCTGCAGAGGCCTCGCCCTAACGCGCGACAGCGGAAGTTCACCGGCACCGGTTTGTGAGGCCGTTCCCTCACCAAGCCAAGTCCAGCGCGACCGCCGTGCTTCGGCCAATGTTGAGGCGCTTGCTGTTTTCATCGGAAAGGCATACGGTTCAGCGCGTGAGCACAAAGGCCGAAGTCGTTTTGGAACAAGTCCGGGGTTTGCCCCCGGCTGATTTGCGCGAATTGTGTCGCCGCGTCAACCAACTGGTGGCCGAGTCAGCCGAACCAACTTTACAGACCCGCCACGGAATTCCGCTCGCGCGCAATGACGGCGTCCCGATGACGGCCGAAGAAGTCGCCGCGACGCTGAACGACGGATGAACTACCTGCTGGACGCCAACGGGCTGGCGGCGCTGGTCATCCCGCAACACGAACATCATCAACGGGCGCACCGTTTCTTCACTCGACGGGCGTTTGCCCTGACGCCGTTGACGCAACTGGCGCTCCTGCAAATCCTCAGCCGGCCCCGCCGTGTCCCAGGCCAGATTCTGCCGGCCTTGCACACGCCGGCCGAGTCGTTGCGATTGCTGCGGCTGCTCTCGCATCGGCGCGGAGTGCAGTTTGTGCCCGCCGACTTGAATTGCGCCGGGCCGATGCCGTTCGCAGGGGTGACAGGCCACCGGCAGTGGAACGATCTCTATCTGGTCGCGCTGGCCCAAAAACGCGGCATGATGCTCGCCACCTTCGACAGCGCCCTCCCCGTTCAGTTCCCGGAAGTCTGTAAGTTGATTCCGTGAGACGGCAGCCGCGCCGTCGCCCAACATGCCGAAGGGCGGGGCCTGGCCGGGTCCCGATTGTCCGCGAGCCAGTCTGAACCCCCGCCCGGTGAGGGGACCGGGCCTACACGGAATGGCAAAGGCAGCGGTTGCTGGTAGGCCGCGTGCGCTCAAGCGGCGGGCGCCAATGGCTTTCAAATCGGGTCTGTTGCTCGCCGGGTTCATCGGCCGCCTCCTCGGAGTAGGTCGCTGAGCCAACTGGTGACGGTGGTCACGGTGCTGGTGATGGCTTGGCGGGTGGGTCATGGCCACCTCCCGCTAGCGCCGCCGCCGCCGCTTCTTCCACCTCGGAAGCCGCCGAAATTCCCGGTGTTGCTGCTGGGCACCGTCAATCTCGCTCCTGCGTAGATCAGGTTGGGATTTGTGATCTGTGGGTTGGCCGCCATCAAACCCGACATTGTCGTGCCGTATTGTTGCGCGAGGCCTGATAAGGTTGCTCCTCGAGGAATCGTGATCGATGTGCCGCCGCTGCTGGTGGAACCTGAGCCAGCCGACGGCGCAGCGGTTGCCGCTGAGTTCACGGTTGTGATGCTGCTGGCCGTGGCGCCAGCCGCTGCAGTCCGGCTGGAGACCGTATGGTTCGCGGGAGAGATTTGTGCAGCAGGCAGACCAAACGGCGTTGCGGATGACTGCACTGGCTTCAAGACGGCCATCGGTGTCGTGCCTGCCGTGGGCGAGCTAAGTGTTGTCGCACCTGACGGGCTCTGTCGCAGAATCGGATCGCTCATTGTTACTCTGAACGTGATGCCAACAGCCGGACCAACCGAACCTGATACAGAAACGCCCCACTCGCCCGTGTAACTGCGGGCCACTGTAAAGCCGATTCCTCCAAGCGCCTTGAGAGAAAAGTCAACCTTGTCATATTTCTCCCAGTCAGCAGATGTGCCCCCATAGATCCCGAGCGCTTCCACAGATTCAGATGCTCCCAAACTGAGTCCAATAGTCTGCTGCGCCCTAAATGGTTTGATTCCTTCTCTGCTAATACTTCCTTCCACGCTCACTCCCACGATCGGAGTGAAATCTGCTGAGTACGTAACCCCAGAATCGAGAATGGTGTTGATTACGATCCTCCCTTGGGGATCCAACCCGGACATTGGATTTTCCTCAGCATACGCATACGCCGTGGTTTTCCAGCCGGGCCCGATGTGTTTGACCGGATCTGTGGAGAGGAACACACCGGCGTCGGCGCTGTAGTAGCGGGCGCGCATGAAATACAGGCCGGGGAGTTCTTCCATCACTCCTTGGCTGCCGACGAAAAGGTAGGGATTTGGAATCCGCGATTGGAGATTCGAGATCGCCGAAGAACCGAGGCTGCGGCCGTAGGGGGTGTAGGCGTATTGGGCGAGGTTGGCGCCGCCGGGGCCGGTGAGGGCGATGACGTTGGCCATGGCGCCGGCGTGGTAGCAGAAGAAGTTGGTGGCCGCGTCCACGCGGTAGCCCAGGTCGGGGCCGTGAACGTACCAGGCGGTGACGTTTCCGGCGTTGTCGAGGTCGCAGAGGATCCGCTCCATGCCGCCGGCGAGCGAGAGGACGTAGCCGGTGGTCACGCCGTCCACGGTACGGGCGACGCGTCGGCCCAGCGCATCGTACCGGTTGAGGATGCGCTTGGAGGTCAACGGCTGGATTTCCCAGTCAATCGAAAGGGTACGGTTGTCTTCGTCGTACGCGAGCGTCCAGCTCTGGCCGTTCCCCACCGCGTTGGTCAGGTTGCCGCTGGGGTCGTACAAGTATCGAACGCTTGAGTGGGTTCCGCCCTCACCCTGGCCCTCTCCCCCGGGAGAGGGAAGAGCGTTCGTGGCCGACATCGAAATCGTGCGCGTCTTGAGCCGCCCCGCTGCAGTGTAGTCCGCGCGTTCATCGGTCAGGGGCGGCGGTGGCCATTGGAGCGTGCCCTTTTCGCTCGAACCGGTCTTGTTGCCGTTGTGGTCGTACGCATACGAGAGCGCGATGGCGATGCTGTTGGATTTGGGGTTGGCGATGCTGTATTTCAGATCGGTGAGGCGACCGGCGGTGTCGAGGGTGTTGGTCTGGACGACGCCGTTCGGATAGGTGCGGCGGGTGAGGCGGTCGGCCGGGTCGTAGGCGTAGGTCATTTCACGGCCGGCCCAGTCCACCTGGTTGGTGAGCCGGCCCAAGGCGTCGTAACGGTTCGTGAGCGTGTTGCCGGCGGGATAGGTGAGGGAGGTGACTCGGCCCAGGGGGTCGTAGCCGTAGAGGACGGTCTTGGCATGGGCGTCGGTCTGCTCGGTCGGGCGGTCGAGGGCGTCGTAGGTGAATTGCGTGGAGGTGGTAACGCCCGCGAAACGGCGGGAGATGGTCCGCGGATTGTCGTTGTCGTCATACACAAAGCTGTCCCGACGGCCGGTTCTGAAGTCCACGAAGAGCACGCGCCCCGCGGCATCGTAAGTCGGCTTGCGCGTGGTGAGGTTGGGGTCGGTCTGGAGCTTGAGGCGGAGGAGTTCGTCGTAGTCGTAGCGCCACTTGAAGCCGTCCTGGTTGCGCTCGAGCGTGCGCTCGTTGCGCGGGCCGTAGGTCATGAGGTAATGGCCGCCCAGGGCATCCGTGATGTTCGTGATGTTGCCGACGTCATCGTAGTCGTAGCGCCAGTCGAAGCCCTCGGCATCCTTCCACTTTGTCAGGCGTCCGCGTCCGTCGTAGAAATGGAGTGAAGGGAAGCCGTTGGGCGTGGTGGTTTGCCGGATGCGGCCGGCGACGTCGTAGTCGGTCTGGCGAGTGTTGCCGAGCGGATCGGTCTCGGTGCGGGCACGGTTGAGGCGGTCGTAGGTCTTTGACCAACGCTGGCCGAGCTTGTCGTAGCTGGCAACGAGGTTGCCGTTGGCGTCGTACCGGTTCGTGACTGACTGGCCGAGGGGATCGGTGACGCGGATCAGGCGGTTGGCGGCGTCGTAGGTGTTGGTGATCGAGTTGCCGAGCGGGTCGGTCACACGCTCCACCTTCCCGCGAGGGGTGTAGAACGTGAGCCAGCGGTTCGTGCCGGTGCGGTCGGTGGTGTTGGTGCGCTGGTTGGCGGCGTCGTAGGCGTGAGTCGTCACCTGGCCCTTTCCGTCTGTCGTTGAAACAAGATTGCCGTTGGGGTCGTAGATACGGTTGAACACGCGCCCCAGCACGTCCTGGACACGGACGACGTTGCCGTTCACGTCGAGCATGTAAGTGGTGGGGTCGCCTTTTCTTCGGTCGTGAAAACCTTGTTGCCCTGGCTCGATCCTGTGCTGTGCTTCTCGTAAAGCTCCATCGCCTTCTTGTCGGGAAGATCGTGGACGTTTGGTCCAACCGACACAATCGTCATGGCAGGGGTGATTTTGCGAATGTGCTCGGTGTAGTAGTTCATCGGCATCCCAGATCGCGCTGACCGGAAAAGTCTCATGCACGATCTTGATGCCGCGCATGTGGTCAGCGTCACGATGGGAACAGACAAAGGCGTTGAACCCTCGTCTTTGGCCCATTGCCTTCTTCAAATAGGCGATAGTGTCCTTCTTGTTGTCCTCCGTGAGATTGCAGTCGTAAAGGTGGGTTGTCCCGTTGGGGTAGAGCAACAACGTCATGTTACCGCAGCCGACGTTGATGAAGTGGATTTCCATGATTCGCCTTCGCGCTCTCAGGTTTGGCTTCCGCTACTGGATCAAATCGGCCTCCTTCAGCGGCTCCAGGACGCCGTTCTGGAGTTTGCTCTTGTCGAAGCCCTGCTCGGACTCGGCATGGACGTTGACAGTGACCTTGCCGGACATATCCGCCAGGTTGGCCAGGGCGTTCCAGGCGGCGAACAGACCGTCCCGATCAGCCGTAAACTTCAAATCGACCACCTTCTGCCCCGCAGCTCCGGCTGCCGACGTGGGACTCTCCGAGATCACCGACGCGCCGGTGCCGGTGCCCGGCGTCACGGGCGTCGGCCCTGGCCCTGGCGGCGGCGGCTGACCCGGCTGCCCGCCAGCGGTCGGCGGTGTGACCGGCGCGGCCTGCGGGATCGCTTGCGGGACCATGATGAAGCCCGCCTCCAGGTCAACCTCGTCCTCGGCGATGTCCAACTCGAACCGGACCTTGTTCACCGCGACCTGATACTTGCCATCCGGCCCCAACGTGGGCACCGCGCCGCTGGTGTAGCCGAAGACGCCTTCCTTGACGCCCCGGACGATGGCGCGGCGTATCACCGTGCTGTTGATGAGCCGGGTGAAGCCCAGAAACGAGTAGAATCCGTTTACGATTTCAACCGTCCGGGTGCCCAAGGCCGGAGGCGTGCCCCCTGCCTGCGCCAAGGCTTCGGCAGGCAGGTCGCCGAGCTTGAATAGGTCCACGATCTTGGTGGGCGTCAGCTTGTCGAAGACGCGGGGCTGGACGATGGTCAGCAGCTCCAGCACGCGCTCGTGTATCCGGGCTTCTTTCTTTTCGTTCAGCGTGGTCTGTAGCGGCCTGCCGCCCACCGATACCGGGTCAATGCCGATGCCTGAGCCTTCGACTTTGGGCAGCCAAACCTGGGTGTAGAGCTTCAGGAAGGCCGACTCCGCTGCCGCCTTCTCGGTCGCTTCGCGCTCCCGGAGCTGAATCTTCTGCTCGTCGGTCAGGTTGAGCTGCTTGCCCTTGCCCTTCACGCGCTCGATGGCCAGGAGATACCGCACCGCACGGCGCAGCACTTCAATCTGGTCGCCGGTGGGGATCGCCACGCCCAGGCCATTACGGAACTGCCGGGGCTTGTCCCCAAACTTCTCCAGCAGCTCCTTGCCAATCCTCTGCTGCTCGGTTTTGGTCTCCGCACCAAACTCCAGTGGCAGGTAGGCGATCAGGAAGGCCGGTTCCTTGTCGGGTATCTCACCGGACTTCGTGGGCCAAATCTCCACCCGATGCCCGGCGAGCCGGGCTTCCAACATCTCCTTGATCTTATCCCGTGTCTGGGCCTCATCACGCCCCACCGCATCGGCCTCCTGCTCGACCAGGAGCGTCACGTTCGGGTCTTTCTTGAAGCAGTAGCGAACCCCGTCGAAATGCAGGTAGAGGCACTGGTCTTTCAGTTCCTTGAGGCAGGCCAGGACGGTGGTGCTGTCCAGGTCAGGCCCCACGCACACGGCCAATAGCTCCGCCTCGCTGATGCCGGGCGGCAGCATTTCCGTCTCCGTGGCCCCTTCCCGGCGCTTGCCCCCGAACGAATACATCATGATCGCCGTGGCGATCCGGCTCGCCGGGCGCTTCAGGGCTTCAACGGGAAACTCCTTGGCCCGGCGCTCATCAATGCGCCGGGCACGGGCATTCGCGCCGATCAGATCGTGCTCCAGGACAGCCTGGAAGTCCGACTGCTGGCCTACTTCTTTGAAAAAGGCCAGCCGGACGGCGGGATCGTGCATGGGCACATCTCCCGGCCCCAGGACGGCCCGGCTGGTGCCCGCCTGGTGCGCGGATCGTAAACACGCCGCCAGGAACCGCAGGGCACCACGGGTGCGCTGAAACTCCGGGATCGCGGCCCACCGCTCGCGCATCAGGTCAATCAGGGCCGGATGGAACGGGTAAGACGACCGAACACGGTCGCGCAGCTCGATGCCCTCCTGCTCGGCCTGCTGCTGCTCGGCAGCGCCCTTGGCGTAAGCCCGGCGCATCTGGGTGACAATCTCCTGGTAAGCCGCCGCCGCTGGCGTGGCCTCCGCCGCCTCCGGCAGCTTGCCGAGCAACCGCCGCTGGATGACCAACAGGATTTCATTGCCCTCGACCGGCTCCCGGCGCTGGTCTTTACGGGCTGCCAGGTGGTCCAGTGTCTGGAGCAGGTTGATGTATTCCAGCGACTCGCGCTTGCTGGACTGGAGCGAGAACACCAGGGCCGTCTTCGGGCAGTTCCCGACCGCCGTGGTCAACCGCTTCACGAAATTGATCGTTTCGTCCCGGAGCGTGGTGTCACCGACGTTGATGCCGCCCGCGCTGATGAGGTATTCAAGCACTTCGTCCAACAGGATCAGGTTGGGCACGTCGCCCAACAGCTTGAGGATGTCATCCCCGCCAGGGGCAACCCTAACCTCATCGGCCTGGCGCATGATCTCGTAGCCCGCGTCGCCGCCCAGGGACCAGGCAATCCAGCCCCACATGGTCCTAGCGACCTTCTTCGTGCCGGGAATCGTCTTGCCGTTGACCGCGCTGAAGAACTGGCCGTCGAACACCGCCGTCCGCGCCTCGTCCGGTCGGGGCATGGCCTTTCCTTCGGCGATGACATCCAGGGCCTTCCGCTTCCTGGACGCATGGTAGAGCGCCGCCAGGGTGTGGGACTTGCCGCCGCCGAAGGCCGTCATGAGCTTGAGCACCCGGTTGCCCGCGCCGCCGTCCAGGCGCGAGAGCACGTCCTGGAGCAGCGACCGCAGCCCGTTGGTCAGGTAGGACGACCGGAAGAAATGCTCCGGGTCACGATAGACCGCTGGCACCTGCGGGTTGCCGTCGCTCAACGGGCCGAGGTCGAGCGCGAAGATGTCCTCGGAGAAATTCTCCGCCAGGACATCGGGATGTAGGGTGACGGATTCGACCCAAGGTTTCAGTGTGGTGGTGCTCATAAAACTTCAACCGCGAATGGACGCGAATTCACGCGAATGATTCTCCAGCCAGTGGTTGGAGGAATTGTCGCACCACTGGTGCGACTTTTCCCCGGCCCGCATTGTCATGATGGACGTGCAATTCGCGTTCATTGGCGTGGATTGGCGGTTCGTGTCCATCAGCGATTCCTTTCCAGAACGATACGTTCCCATTCGAGCTTCGCTCGCTTGAAATTCAGAATGACTCCCACCTTGTGGCCTGTGATCTTGAGGTAGTTCAGCATCTGCCCGCGTTCGTGGTCAGTGATGGCCTCGATGACCTTGGTGTCAACCACCAGGGCATCGAACGCGATCAAATCCGGGACGAATTCCCCTACCGCAACGCCCTTGTAGCGCACCTCGAAGCGGGGCTGTTGGATAAACGGGATTTGCTTCAACCCGAATTCCACCACCAAGGCGTTCTCGTAGGGCTTTTCGATCAGCCCATGCCCCAACTCGTTGAGAACCTCGATGGCGCACCCAACGATTTGATAAACCTCGTTCTTCAACAGCAGTTTTTCATTCGCGTCCATTGGCGTTCATTCGCGGTTCACTTCTTCGTCGGTTGTTTCTTCGTCGGTTTCGAAAGCTTCTTGGCCTGCTGCTCCAGTTGATTGACGCCCTCGAAGCCCGCAGCGTCCTGGGCGTCTTCCAGTTGGCGGCGCTGCTCGTCGAACCTGTCGAACTCCAGCTCGGCCGTCTTCTTCGCCTCCTCGGCGGAGATGCGACCGGCGTGCTCCAGGATTTCCTTGTCGCTGAGACGCAGGAACCCATCCAGCTTGGCGATCCAGTCGCGCATATACATGGCGCGGCGCTCCATCGCCTGGAGTTCCGCGAAATCCAGGTATTGCGTCACGATCAGGCTGAGCTTTTTCAACTCCTCCTCCGTGAGGTAATTCTTGGCGATGGCCACGTCCGGTTTTCGCACCTTGGCCCCCTTCCACGAGGTCAGTCCCATGTGCGGCTTGGCAGCGTCGGCACGTTCCACGATCAACTCCGCCGCTGTGCGACCGTGGATGGCCCAGTGCATCTTGTTCTGGACGGTTTGGAAGAAAAGCTGCGTCATCTCGGCGGACGGATCGTAGTCCATGCTCGTCCGGTAGATGTCGCACACCTTCCGGTAGAAATTCCGCTCCGAGACCCGTATTTCCCGGATGCGTTGCAGCAGCTCGTCGAAGTATTCGTTCTTGGTTCCGCCCTGCTTGAGCCGCTCGTCGTCCAGGACGAATCCTTTCACCAGGTATTCCCGCAACCGTTCCGTGGCCCAGCGTCGGAACTGGGTGCCCCGGTGGGAGCGCACCCGGTAGCCGACCGCCAGGATGGCCTCCAGGTTGTAGCAATCCACCATGCGCGTCACCGCTCTCCCGCCTTCGGTTTGAACTATTCGGAATTTCCGAATAGTTGCCCCCGGCTCCAGTTCCTTTTCCGCGTAGATGTTGCCCAGGTGCTCGTTGATCGTGGGCACCGTCACCTGGTAGAGGTCCGAGAGCATCCGCTGGCTCAACCACACCGTGCCGCCGTCCAACCGGACCTCGATGCGGGTTTGCGCGTCCTCGGCCTGGTAGAGAATGATCTCCGATCCGGAAGGAGCGCCGGGCTTGGCTGGCTTCTTTTTGTGTTGGTCATTCATCTTGTTTCAACCGCGAATGGACGCGAATGCACGCTAATGAACTTCCGGCCAGAGGACTTGAGGGTTTCCGCCACCTTGGCTGCTTTGATAGAAATAGCCTGCCATTCATTCTGCTATTCGCGTTCATTGGCGTTCATTCGCGGTCGGTCTGGTCTGGCGTTCATTCGCGGTTACAGAAGTCTTTCCTGGCCCTTGCGCCGGTCGGCCTGTTCCACCGGTGAAATGAGCGCCCCCTCGACCACGCTTTGCCAGTTGGCCATGAGCTTGCCCAACGCCGCCAGTTCGGCGGTGGGGGACACATCGCCCAGCTCGCCGCCCTTGAGGGCTGGCCCGGCGAGCGCCTGGGCGACCAGGCGCAGTTGCTCGCGGTTGACTTGCGACTCACTCAAAAACTCGGCCAACTGAGCCGGGCGCTTTTCCATCAGCCAGAGTGTCCGGTGTAGGGCGTCCACGAGTGGCGCGGCCTGGCCGTCATCGGTGGGCATCCCCAGGTCTTCGTCATTGCTGCGCTCGGAGAAGTCGCGCAACCGATACTTGCCCTTTTTCTTCTCGACCAGGTTGTCCGAGCCGGTGGTCAACCCGTTCGGGCCGTCTAGTTCAACGTGCGTGCCGTTGGAAAAGATGATGGCCTCACCGGCCTCCAGCTCCACCGCCCCGTAGGTGTAACGCCACAGGATGTAGAAGCGCGTCGCCGCATCCAATCCGGCCAAGCTGACTTGCCCGCGCTTGCCACCGACCTCCTTCGACAGCCGGGCCAAGATGGATTCCAGCACAGCCGTCTCGACCTCGGTCAGGAACCGCTCGGCGGGCACTTCTTCGCCGTTGGCGAACTCCACGCGAGCACACCGCGTGAAGGCCCGGAGTCCGGCACCCACGCAGGAGATCACCAGGTCGGCACCTGAGATGCCAGCGTCCCACAAGGTGTCCACGCGCTCGCTGACAATCTCCTCCAGTTCGGGACGAACCTCCGACTCAAAATTCCCCGCCTTCGCGGCCCCGCGCTTGCGGGCGACGAGGAATATGCTGGAGGCAAGCGCAGCATCGTTTTGATGGGCCGCTCGACCCTTCTTCTCCGTGTCAAGAGGCCACGCTTCACGAACCTCATAACCGGCACGTCGAATGGCATCAACGAGTGTGCTCCACCCCAGCGTGGTTTTGTGGGCGTAAACCATAACCAGCACGCCGCCAGCCTTGGTGACCCGGTGAGCTTGCTGGAGAGACTTGAACAGGCTGTCTTCGTAGAACGTCTTCGCAGCTTCCTTGCCGCCCTGGCGGTAGGCGGCGGCAACGCACTCCTTCTTCTTGGGCGTTAATTGACCAGCGAAGTGCTCAGGGTAAATAAAACCGATTGTTGGACGCAGCCAGACATAGCACACGTCCGAAAGCTCAGAGTAGCTCTCGTTGTCGTAGTAGGGCGGATCGGTAACAACAGCATCGAAGAAACCTTCATCGAACGGCAACTCCGTAGCAGAACCGCGAAGACATTTTGCTGGTAACCGGTGTTGGCCCTCCTGACGTATCGCAGCGGTGATGAACAAGAGATTACCCCAGGCATCGCCACTGCCGCCACCGAACATATTGAGTTCCGGGTAATCCCACATCATGGCGAAACGCTTCATCGAGGCGATGCTCTCAATCTTCTCGCCAATGTTGTTCCATCGGGACAGTGCGTTGGACTTGTCCGTCAACCGACTCAGCCAAAGTCCGAGGCAAGTAGTGATTGCCTTTGCCCGATCTCCCGACGTTCCCTCCTTGAGCATGGCCACGTGAGCGCGATGAATCTCGCGGGCCATCGTCAGCAGCGTCAACCGCTGGCGCGGCGTGAACATCTGCCGGAACGTGCGGATGCCATACAGGTAGCTATTGCCTGTGGCGAGACCGGCGTTGCCGGTGGGCGGGATAACTTCATCAAGACTGCTGTTGCCGAGTTCCTTCTCCAGTTCAGCGGCACGCCGCTCAGCGATGGCTTGGCGTTCGGCTTCGCCCTCGGCCAAAGACTCGTCGGCAATGTAGAGCTTGCCTGAACCTTCAGGATTCAGTGCGATTACGCACATCAACTGTTGGCCGAAGCCTTTGCTATTGCCGTAATCGCGGACATAGGCTCCCTCGACCGCAGCCTGACAGAAGGGGCATACCGTGGACGAACTCTCGCTGCCTTCTCCGGGATCAAAGCCGAGGCCGGACACGGATTCAGCCTCCACAAGCTCAAAGCGGACGATCTTCCGTTTCTTGTCCGGTTGGGGCTTCAGAGCCACGTAGCCCGACTCCTTCTGACGCAGCCATGTCTGACGGTAAAGTGGCACCGTTCCCTGGCAGCTCGGATTCGGACACGAAGTAGTGCGCGTCCAGTAATACGCAACGACGGAAAGCCCATCCTGGGCGGCAACCGCTGAACCATGCCCCGGCAACGATTGCTGGGCCGTGGATGATTTGCCCTTGCGCTTGAGCACTGGGAACACGTCGGACACCTGGCGCTTGGTTTCCTCCAAGACCTTCCCGGCCCACCGCTCCACATCATCGGCGAGGGCAGCACCGAACTGCTGGGGGAACGTGATGGTGCAAAGCTCGATGAGGTAGGCGACCGGGTTGAGATCGAGGCCGTAGGATTCGCATCCGAGTCTGGCGGCTTCCAACGGGATCGCTCCTCCGCCCGCGAACATGTCGAGGACGCGAGGCCGAGGCTGCTTGCCATCCAGAATATCCTGGACCGAGACTGCTGCGCCCAACTCCGTCGAGAGTCGTGCGGCATGGGCCTTCAAGATGTGCAGTTGAGCTTCTTGGATCGCCGTAAGTGGGCCTGGATACTGGCACAACATCTTGATGAACTTCTTCGCGTTAGCTCGGCCCAGACTCCGGCGTTGGGCGTCGCTGCCCCCGTTCGGCACGAACTGCGACTGCGGGACCAACGCGCCATAGACCGCTGCCCGGCACGCAACCAGCGGACGCCTGGCCCGCCAGATGTGCAGCGTGGAAATGTGCCCTTTGGTGCGCGGCTCACCCGATGCCTCGACGCTGATGGCCTCAATGGGCAGGTAGTCCTCAATCAGGCGTTTGTCGTGGTCTTGATTCATGAAATTGCTCGCCAGGTCCACTGGTTGTTGTCATCGACCGTGATGACGATGTGGCCATCGCTCCGCGTGGAGACCATTCTGCGCTGCTCTCGGTTCTGGGCCAAACTGAAGTCGGGGGACGAATACCGGGAATCAACCGCAACTCGTGATGGGTCTTCACGCGGCCCGGCACTGCGTTCCGATACCACATTGAACATCTTGGTGGGGCCAGTCAGGTCGAACCACCCCGTCGAAAAGCCGGACGGGTGACCGTGGTGGGCCGCAATCAGAAAGTGAACCCCGCCTGCAAGCCCGCCCGTCACCGTGCGCTGGACTCCCACTTCATTCCTGAGTGAAGGATGAGCGGCCAGGAGCGCATCCGTGCCCTCGGTTTCGTTGTCCCCCATGAAGACGAACGTGTAGCCCCGATACTTGAGCACCGAGGCAAAGCTCAGGTTGTTGACGTAGGCGTTGTCCGAGGCGCTCACCTGTGCTGAGGCCGCTGATGAGATCGAGTAGTGGTTCAGCGTCATTCCTTCGCCCCAATCGGGCTGCTGGTCGGGTGGTATGGATTCACAGTAATGCGGTGGGCAATAGTGATTCCGGTAGTGCGTGAAGGCTTGCGTCGGTTCGTTCCCCGACAGCACACGCGCCCAGTCGAGATCAGAGTGGCGCAGAATGATCGAGGGCCGCAGCAAGTTCGTGATCTGTTCAATGTCCGCGATGTGGTCGTTGTGGGGATGGGTGATGATGAGCTTCGTCAGGGCGTAGCCGTTCCGTGCCTGGAACTGATGCCTCCGCTCCGCCAGCCAAGCCACGGGCGAGAAGTTGTCCGAGTTACCGCAGTCAATCAGCACCAGCCGATTGGATGGGGTCTGGATGGCCACGCACAGGCCGCGCCCAACATTGAAGACTATGACCGCCAGGCTCATCAGTCACCCCCTCCTTTCGAGCCTTTGCCTCCGGCCTTGCTCGCGTTCAAGAAACAGAGCCAGGCGGACTCGGCGTAGCGGAAGGCGATGGACTTGGCGACCTTGGGCAGGACAGCGTATCGGACCGCCAGGACGACGACCACGACGACCATGCCAACGATGGCCAACCCGCCGTGCAGAGTCTTCTTGTGATCCAACCACCAGGGCACCCCGCACGAGATCGCGGCCAGTCCCGCCAACACCGCGCACAGCCACGCGCAAGCCAGTGTGTTTCGTATGAAACCGTATTCGGCATTCTGGCTGGTCCACACACCCTTGGGGTCGTGCTGGCGAAGATACTGGCGGACGAGCCGGAACGCCTCAGTCGCTTGCTCGCGCCACTTGGCGGGGTCACCGGCGACTGCTTCCAGGTCGATGCTGTAAATGTCGAGGACGGCCTTCTGGATCGCCTTCTTGGTCGCGCCGGGGAACGTCTTGTCGGTGTCCGAAAGCACGGTCAGCGACGGTGAACCTCCCCATGATTTCCACAGCGCCGGTTCGCTTCGTCGCCCAAGGAATGCGACAACGTGTGAGAACAGGTAGATCACCAGCAGCACGAGGGCGGAGGCGAGCGCCGTGGACATCAGGGTTGAAGCCGACACCAAACCGAACGCGAACAGCGGCAGCAGGACCGGGGACGCGATCAGAGCTGCGGGCATGAGCCGGGCGCGGATTTCATAAGCGTCGAAGAATGACATGCGGTTAGGGGCCTCCTCTCTCACCGATAGCCTCGGCGTCGCAGCGGTCGTTTATTGAGTGTCGGTCGTCGGTCATGATATAGAGGTCATGGTATCTTCGAGTCGATGAAGCCGTCCACGGCCTGAACAAAGTTCTCAATTCGGTCCACGGCAGTAGCGGTGTAGGGTCGGGTAATTCGTTTGAGGCTGTGCTTATTCTTCTTTCCTTTACCGAGGTCGCCCTCATGAACGATGTCGTGCCTACGATCCACGTAGGGCTGAACGATCTTTTTGATCTTCTTCCTTGAAGTCCCAAGGGTCTTGGCTGCGTGAAACCATGCATCTTCACAACCCAGAACCTTGAGAGCATTGTCGATCTTGCCAACATTCTGAATCGTCGCATCGGCCAGACTGCGCCGAACGATTGTGGCGACATGTGCGAGCGGGCGCTCCTCAAGCATGATCTCGATCAACCGGTCATGAGTTGTCCCGGCCCTAATCGTCTCCACCAGTTTGCCTGGCAAGTTCCGCCCGGCTTTCATACGGACGAGCGGGACAACTTTTTCTCCAATCTTGTCATGGAAGTATGCGTCCATTGCGGAGACGGCGAAAACCACAGCCGCCCGGAGAATGTCCGCATACTCTTGGCGGGGTGCTCCAATTGGACATAGCTCTTGATGCAACGCGATCAAACCTCGTGCCCTGTTGATGGTTGCCCCGAATGCTTCTTTTGCCGTCATACTTTTCCTGCCTCTCTCCTTGCTGCCTGCTCGATGGCGTCGGCGGCCACGTCGAAATACCGCGCCGCCACGATCTCCTTCTTAGCGTGGTCCAGATGCTTGGCCGGATTCTGGATGCGGAGCGGCGTCGGATCGGGATTGTTCAGCGGGTTCCAGACCACGTAGAGCCAGTAGCTGTCGCCGAGCTGGACGGCGCGATACCATTCGTTGACCGTGAGCCGGATCGTCGCGCCCTTCTTCCGCCCCTTGACCTCGATCCTGCGGATGCCCTTCACCGGATCACGGTAGCCGGTCTGCGGATCGGCGGGGCCGTGGCTACGGATGTCGAAGCCGATCTTCAGGTGCCCGACCCGCTCGCATTCCCAGCCGCGTGATTGCTCGAAGGCGACCACCACGTCCTCGGCAGCCAGCTCGCTCTTGCGGTTCAGCTCCGGCTCCAGTTCATCCGTGAAATCTGCCGGTGCCCCGGTTCCTGCCTGCCGCGCCCGCCCAGACGCAATCAAGTCCTTGAGCCACTTGCGTCCGAAGCCAGTCTTCAAGTGCTTCTCACGTTCAACGGCAGCTTCCCGTGAATCAAATTCCTCGTAATGAGCGATGCGAACAGGCTTGTGACTGGCCGTCCAGTCGGCACCTTGCCCGCTGCAATGCTCGAACCATCGGCGGCGGAGATTGTCCGTCTGCCCGATGTAGTGGCTGCCGTCTTCGCACTCCACCGCATACACGTAGAACACACCTGGGCGCGGCGCAGGCAGGTCAGTCGCGGGGACGACCAGGGCGGTTGCGATGTGGCGCACCGGGCCGGTGCGAGCAATCGCCAGCCGGTCCAAACCCGCCATGCGTTCCTGGCGGATGCGCTTCAGGTCGGCCAGGTCGTTTTCGGCCCGTTGCCGGGCGATGGCGACCTCCGTGGCTCCCAACTGTTCCCGCTGGCGCAGGGCCATGACGCGATCTTGGGCGGCGCGGATGCGGGCATCGAATGACTTTTGCAGGTAGTCCCGGCACACCTGGACAAACTGGCGGCGCTCCTCCTGACAGAGCTGGCGGCGCTCACTCTGGTAGGTGCTCTTGACGAAATCCATCGCCGGACCTGGATCAACGGGTGACACGTTGGCCGGGGGCGCTGGATGGGCGGGCAGATCGAGCAGGCAATCAGCCGGGACTACCGCGAACCGGTCGGCGGCACCGCCCGTGAAGTCGTCGCGGACGGCTACGACCTCGCCGTAGAGGTTGAGACTGTCGGCCTTGGTGTTCTGGCCCCGGACCGTGATCTCGAAAAGGTGCAGGTTGTAGGGCACCTGGGCCGTGGCATCCACATAAACCGCAATCCCACCTGCAAGGCCAACGAGCTTTTCGTTTACTTTTTCGTCCACGACCGCGTAGAGCGGATGGCCGGGGCCGAGCAGGACGGCATCCACATGCTGGTCGAGGTCGAGATGATCTTTGTGGAAGGTGAGCTTCCGGTAGGTGGGATCGGGCTTCCCCAAGCGTCGAACGGCTGCCAGGCGGTCGGAGCGGAGATCAGCCAGGACGTGCTCGATACGCCAGAGGCCATCGGCTCGCGGTTCCACTTTCAGCCCGACTTCCCTACAGGACTTTACGAACTGGTCCTCGACATAGCGCGGCATCAACCGGCGCTCCTCGGCCTCGGCGTTGGCCCGCTGGAAGCCGGAGAAGTCCACGTTGGCGCGAGCCAGGGCGATGCCCGTGGCCTTTTCGTATTGGAGCAGCAACTGCGGATCGACCTTCTCGATTTGGTCCAGGTATTCCTCCAGGCGGCGCGGGTCATGGGCCGCTTCGCGCAGGATTTCGGGCAGGTTTACATCGCTCAGGGCGAGAACCTCGCCGACCACGTCAAAGATGCGATCCGCCAGCACCGCCCGCATCTGTTCCAGCTTCTCCAGTAGCCGCTCCAGGATGCGGCCCTCGATGACCGGCTGGCCCTCTTCGGACTCCGAGGCCACGAAATTGAACGCATGGACATCGCGCTCCTGGCCGATGCGGTGGATGCGGCCCAGGCGTTGTTCCAGGCGCGTTGGATTCCAGGGGAGGTCGTAGTTCACGATCAACCGGCAAAATTGCAGGTTGATGCCCTCGCCAGCGGCTTCGGTTGCGACACAGACCTGGCGCGACGTGCGGAAATCTTCCTGGGCGCGTTTGCGCTCGTGGGGATTCATCCCGCCGTGGATTTCGCAGGTGGTGTAGCCCCATTTCTTCAGGTGCTCGCACAGGTGGTTCAGCGTGTCCCGGTGCTCGGTAAAGATCAGGAGCTTGCCCCGGCCATCGGCCAGCTCGCCGAACTCAGCGCGTTTCAGACAGTCGTGTAGGGCCGTCAGCTTGGAATCCGCCGCCAGCTCTTTCACGCGCCGGGCGCGGGCCAGTAGTTCCTGGAGGGCGGCGATCTCGCTTCGTAGCTGGTCCAATTCCACGGCGGACGTGAACTCGTCCACCAACAGATCGAGTTCGGCGTCGTCGAGGTCGTCCTCGTCTTGCTCGGCATCCGTCAAGCGTCCCTGGAGCTGGGCCAGGCGCTTGGCACGTTGAGCAGGGGGCAGGTTTTCCAGTTCTTCGAGGAGGTCTTGCTGTTTCTGAAGACGGCGGCGGATGGATTCGTAGATCGCCATCGTCGAGCTGGCCAGCCGCCGCTGAAGCACCGTCCGGGCGAGCGCCACGCTCTGTTTCTTCTTGCCTGTGGCCTGGGGCAAGAAGTCGTTGATGTAGGCCGTGACCGCCTTGTAGAGGTCATACTCCTCGCGGTTCAGCCGGAAGGTGATCGTGTGCGCGTGGCGGTCAGGAAACAGACGGCAGCCGTCCAGGTCTTTCAGGTCTTCTTTCAGCCGCCGCAGTGCCCACGGGCAGTCCGGCCCCAGGCGTAGGATGTCACGGCGGATTTCACCGGCCTTGTCCGCCAGCCGGTGCGGCTCCGGGAACAGGTCGGGATCGAGGAGCCGAACGAAGTGGGCGAAGCGATCATCGTCGCCGTGGTGCGGTGTGGCCGTCAAAAGCACGACGTGATCGGCGTCGGCGGTCAGCTTCTCCGCGAGTTGGTAACGCTTGGTCTTCTCGGCCTCGTCGGCCCGCGACGATGACTTCTTGGTGTAGGCCGAGCACTTGTGGGCCTCATCCACGATCACCAAGTCCCAATGCTGCTGCCAGACCCGTTCCCGGACTTCCTCCTGTTTGGCGTAATCCAGCGAGGCGATAACCTGGGACGACCGCTGCCAGGGATTGGTGAGCTGTTGCTGGTCCACCGCCGAGAAGATGATGTCGAACGACTCGCCGAACCACCGGAGCATTTCGTCCTGCCACTGAATGGTCAGCGGTGACGGGCACAGGATGAGCACGCGCTCGATGGCCTCCCGGAGCTTCATCTCCTTGACGAGCAAACCAGCCATGATCGTCTTGCCCGCGCCGGGATCGTCCGCGAGCAGGAATCGCAGCCGTGGCTGCGGCAGCATTTTTATGTAAACAGCTTCGATCTGGTGCGGGAGCGTGCGGATGCCAGACAGGCTGACGGCGAAATGCTTGTCATGGGCGTAAGCCAGCCGGATGCGGGCGGACTCGACCAGCAGGCGCAACTGCTCGGCGTTGACGGTCGCCGCCTTGGTCTCGACCGGCGCGGCTACTCCGGCGAGCGCGGCGGCTTCCTCGGCGGTGATGACGGCTTCGTCCAGGGAACCATCAGGCAACCGGACGCGAATCTCGAATCCTTTGCCCAGCGGACGCGCAGCCTCCAGCGTCACCAGAACATCGAAATGACCGGGCAGGCTGACCTGTTTGCCGAGGGGCAACTCGCTCATGCAAGGACCTCCAGGTAGGGCCGGATGACGCTCTCCACGCGGCACACTTTGGCGTATTTCAAGATTTCATCGACCGGGCATTTCCGCCGCCGCCGCAGGCACTCGCGCAAAGCGTCCAAGGCCACGTCCAAACCGATTTTTGCACGATACCTCACGCAATCCACGACCGTTCTGACGGGGTTCGTGATCGGAACGCTGACGCCCTCGATCACATGACTTTCCACGCCTGTCTTGAGCGATTTATCCGTGAACCGAACGATCCGCAGCGGTAGTCCTTCGATGGTTGGTCGCCGGGCTTTCCGATCAACTGCTACCCACACCAGGTCGGGCGCGTCGGACAGTAGCCCATGAAAACTCAGGGCTGAGAGGAGACAGATGACACCGTGCGGGACCAATTTGGAAACCGTGGCCAGATCATGATGCACACTCGGCTTACGGGTGGGGAGCCTGTAAACACCTCTGGCCGACTGGACGACCAGTCCCTGATCGAGCAGCCGCCGCAGGTAAACCGGGGCGATGCCGTGCCGGGCGAGGTCTTTGGGTCTCACGACCCCGATCTCCCCCACCAGCTTCAACGCTGTTTCGGTCTTCGTCATTGCCTTCATCTGTTACAATGTATCGGCGGCAAGCGCATTCGCCGACGATTTATAGCGATTTGACGGAAAGCGGTCAATCATGGATCGGAAGGTTTTTTGCTCCCGCTGAACGGCTTGAACTGCGGACCCCCAATGCGGGTGCGTCGTTTACAAAAACTGTTCCACGGCGAACAAGTGCCGCGCTCCGCATTTACACACTACCCGCTTGCCGGGTATGTAGTGGTGGGTCATGAGCTGGCGTCGAAAGCGAACTGGACCGACCGTTACGGAGCTGATCCGCATCGAGAAGATTCTCGAAGCCGATCCAGCAGTCCGGCGTCGCCTGGGGCGGAAGACGACTCTGGTCCGCAAGCGAACGGGCGAACGAACTTGGTTCGCCCCGCGAGTCGTGGCGGTTGCTCAGGCCATGATGGCCAGTAAGCTCAGCCCGGAGCGAGCGCCGGTGAGCCGAATCTTGTCCGTGGCCGTGCGGGTGCTTGGGGGCCTGAGCAAGAATGACTGAGTCACTGCGTGTAGGGTCGAGTAGATAGGTCGTGTGCAACAACAGAGGCCACGCAAGACCTATGATCGCATTCTTCATCGAACCACCGGTCGCCCTGTCTCCTTGTCTGGAGCGAGTGATGCCCGTCACGCCCATCCCCACCAAAACGTGCAGTTCAGGCTCCTCAAGGGCGAGACAGAAGCTTTTGCCCTGGGTTGCCCGGTGCTGCGCCAGTTGGAGTAGCAGGATGATGCTCTGCAAGGAAAGAACCCCCATGCCCTGACGCCGCGAGGGGATCGGAGGTCCGTCGGCAAACTGGAAGTGCGGTGTGATGGCTTCCAGGACGGAATCACTGTCCGTCCCGGTCAGGCGCAGCCGCAATTCTGGTTTGCGGCCAAAAAGACCTGCGAGTTCCTTGTTCACCCCCTCCACCAGATCCTTCAGTTTTGCATCCGTTTCCAGGGGGTGCTCTGGCTTCCACAGTCTGGCTCGTTCCTCGCGGACAGCATTGGCGGGCAGACCGCCCACGTGGGCAACTACGCGACGAAACAGTTCCGAGTCGAACGAGATCATGCGTTCCCACGCCCGATTCGCCGGAATCAGGAAGAACCCCAGCTCCTTGATTATGAGGGGCACCGGAACACACTGTTCTTCCGAAAACGGATCAGTGGTCGAGTCATCGTCGTGGAAATAGCGGACGGTCTCAACTTCGAGGCTCTCCTGGTCGAACCGTCCGGCAAACCCGATCTGTGCGGCCAGCAGGTTACCCTCATCAACTTTGTCGGCATGGAGTTGCCCGGTCGCGGGGTCATACCACTTGGGGACAGCCCTGCCGGGGCGGAACCAGTCGAAGTGATCGTCCGGCATGTTCGGCGCGAAATCCACAACGGTAGCCACGACCTGGATGCGGTCGGCTGGCTGAGGATCGCAGCCGAAGAAATCGTGCTCGGTCAGCGTCCGAATCAGCCGGTCACGGCCAAACAGCGTCGTCAGCGCCTCGATCACCGTAGTCTTCCCACTGCTGTTGGGGCCGACCAAGACGGTGTGCCGCCCGAAGTTGATTTTACCCTCCCGAATACCACGGAAGTTCTTGATCGTAAGGTCTGCGATCCTCATAGCATCAGCGACGGATTCCTCGTCACGCTTTCGGCACGATCAACGCCGCCTTGATCGCTTCGTCAACCGCCTGGACGGTGGTGATCTTGAGCTTCTGCGTGATCGCGGCGGGGAGGGCTTGGGCTTCGGCCAGGTTGTCGGCAGGGATGACGACCTCTTTCACACCGGCCTCGAAGGCGGCTCGCAGCTTCTGCTGGATGCCGCCGACCGGGAGCACCTTGCCCAGGATCGTGATCTCGCCGGTCATGGCCAAGTCGTTCCGAACCGGCAGACCCTTCAACGCCGAGATGATCCCGACTACCAGGGCGATTCCCGCCGATGGACCTTCCTTGGGCACGCCCATGAACGTCGCCAAGATGGCCACGTCGAAGCTCTGCCGCCACTCGGCGGTCACGCCCAGCTCCTCGTGCTTGGCCTTCACATACTGGGCAGCGGCTTCGATGCTCTCACGCATGACCTTCTGGATCGAACCCAGGGGAACGATTCGGCCCGATCCCTTCGTCGCCTGCATCTCGAACCGGAGGATGGCTCCGTGGTCGCCGCAGACGGCCAGGCCGAGCACTTCGCCCGCGGCTGGCTTGTCGGGCAAGGTGATGCGCTGGACGCGCTGGCTGTCCGGCAGGCTCGGGCTGATGATCTTGCCGGAGGCCGCGATCTCGACGCCGAGAGCGACCTTCTCATACTCGCCCGGCGAGATCAGGTGCAGTTGGTCGCGCACGCGCTGGCGCAACTCGCAGGCCAGCACCAGGGTCTCCTCCAACTCCTCGTCACTGAGCCGACCATCGGGATAGAGCAGCTTGAGCAGGCCCGAGGCGTTCTTCATGATGGCCCTCTGGTCCCGGCCAGACACGCCCTGGGCCGTCTTCGCCGTGTCCACGATCTTGAAGCGGGAGCGGATACCAGCCAGCAGATCCATCCGCCGCAGCTCGTGCAGGATCTCGCAGAAAAAATCGGTGATGAATCCGTAGTCCTTCGAGTAGCTGTTCGGTCGCAGCTTAGGAATCGACCAGCCGGGCAGAAACCCATGAAGCCGATCCAGGAAGGCGATCACCTGGAGGTAATCCGGCAGTGGCTCGAACAGGTGATAATACTTTTCGTGCGGCATGTTGCCCTGCACGTCGATGTTCCCCACCATGACCAGGCTCGCAAAGGCCAGCAGCTCCTTCTTGCCCCTGCTGAACTTCGCATCCTGCATGTAGCCCTGCATGATGCTGACCATCGTCTTCGGATCGGTGAAGTCCGTGTTGGCGATCTCGTCAAACACCACCGCGTCCCGCGTTCCGACCTCCCCAATCTTCCCGGTGTTCAGGTTGATGAAAAGCTGCGCCGGGGTCGCCTTGCCGCCCGAGAGCACATGGGCGTAGTAGCTGATGTTCCGGTAGAGGTAGGTTTTGCCCGTCTCCCTGGGGGCCAACTCGATCTGGTTGACGTTGCTCTCCGCCAGCGGCACGCAGCGGCAGATGTAGAGCAGCTTTTGCCTTCGGTTCAGCGGCTCGGGATCGAGACCGCACGAGTTGACCAGGATGTCGATCCACTCGTCGGTGGTGAACTGCGACCGCTTCTCGATGAACTCGTTCAGGTTGATGACGCTGATCTGGAACGGTGTGAACGAAACCACCTTGAACGGGCGGATCTTCTTGCTGTGAATCTCGGACTCGTCGTAGGTCAGCTCGATGGTGCCCCACATGCCGCCCGAGAGCAGCATGGGATACTGGTTCACGATGCTCTCGGAAATGTTTACAAAGTTCTCGTTGATGGCGGAGATTGACCCCCAGTATTTGTCCTCCGTCTCGACCAGCCGGGCTTCCAGGCTGGCGATAATCGAGTGGTTCCGGTTCTCGCGGATGTAGTGACGGATCTTCTCGGCTTCGGCACCGTGAACGAAATTCTCCTTCAACCGCCGCACCACCTTCTCCATGTCGGCGTGGAACGTCTCCTCGGAGCAGTAGTTGTCGATCAGGTATTCGACCACGTAGCGCGGAAACTCGTCCACGCCGGTATTGATGGTCAGGGCCTTGTTGACGACCTTGCCCTTGAACACGTCCTTGACCTTTAAATTCATGGTTTCTGGGAGGTTGACAGACTCGCTCCCGCCTTAAGCCAAGTGCGGCCGTTTTCAGTCAGGCGGTATTTCTGCCGGCGGCTGTTGGGTTTGTCAGGGATGGTAAGCTCGACGAATCCGGCCCTCATGGCTGGATGCAAGTAGTTCTTGCGGAAAGTTGGCCGGTGTTTGACCCGGAGAGCTTTTCGGAGCCCGCTCGACGACTGCTCGCCCTGAAACAGCACCCTCAGCAGGCGTTCGACTGGATCGCTTGACTGGGTCGGCGACTGGGTCGGCGACTGGGTCGCTGGTTCTGCCAGCGGACCCTCACCGGTGAGTTCACCTCCGACTAGTTTGGTCCCCGAAGGCTCACCCGTGGCGGCGCGCGCTTGGGGATGGACTGGCAATCGGGTCATGAAATAGGAATGATCCGCATCGAACTCGAAGTCCGGCGGCGGCGAGCCGTTGCGTTTCATCGCCGCGAGGATCTTGGGGATGCCAGTCGAGCGCCCTTCCGTGATCTCCAGTTCTTTGAGAAACTCGCCGATTCGCCGGTTGCGGTAACGGCGTGGCACCGCCCGGCCAGCCCGCAATTGCTCCAAGCGGACCGAGCGATCGGGACCCGGATAACTCAGCACGATCAGTTCCTCCGCGGAGATGCGCACCTCGACCGGTTCGCGTTCTTCGTAGCTCCGATGGTAGATGGCGTTGGCCAGGGCCTCCTCGATGGCGGCATAGGGGAAGTTCGCCACGCGAGTGGCCTCGGCCCGGTCGGGATGCTTGATGACTATCTCGGTCAGGTAATTGCGCCGGATGAAATCCAGCGCCTCGCGCAGCATCCGGTGGATCGGCCCTTGGAAGACCTTTTCCGTGAACCGATCTCCGCCCGCCCCCTCCGGAAACCACACCACATCAATCTGCGTCGTCGGGAAGAACCGGTGCGGCGCCGCATTGAAGAACAACAGGCCAACGTTCAACGGGAACGGGGCTTCCTTGGGACCGCCTACGATGTTCATCTGCCGCCCGAGGGTTTCGAGGGGCATGGTCCGGGCGGGCTTGTCCAGATCGCTTCCCACCTCCGTCAGGAACTCCCGAATCAGGTTTCGGGAAAGATCCTCAAGGCGGGCCCGTTGATTGACCCGGTCATCGAAGGGGACCGTCGCGGCGAGGGTGAGCAATTCCTGCTCGTCGCCGCCCCTGGCCCGGACGGTGCTCGATCCTTTCCGGATGAAGTAGGCCCATTCCCTGGCGTCCTTGCCGAGGCTCAACCTGGCCTTGTAAGGGCGTGTCTGCCCTCCAGGCGCCCAGAGCACCAGGACCTGTTTTCCCTCCAGAACCGCCGGCACCATGATGGGATGGTAGAACGGCTGCAGGGCCCCGTGTCCGAGGTTGAGCAGTTCCTTCTGGATGGCGTCCATTTCACCGGCACTCAGCCCAACAGGCGGCAGCACGGGATGACCGTCCCGCTCACACACGCCGATGACCACATAGCCACCTCCGAGATTGTGAAAATCATTCGCAAAGGCACAGAGCGTGTGCAGCACCGCCAGCGGATTCCAGCCGGCCTTGAACTCCAATCGCTCCCACTCCACACTCTTGCCGTGTAGCAAGTCAGCGATGTTGATAGGCAGATTCATTATTTTTTCACTCCTTCGTCGTGAAAAAACAGTTGTTTCAGGGAATCCGCCGCCTCCTCGCCCCGGCCCTTGATCTGGCGCAGGTCGAGGTAGCTCTGCACCGGCGACGTGACCTTGGCGTCGCCCTTGGTTTCCGTGCCGTAGAGCACGCCGTCGTCGTAGGGGGTGATCAGATTGACGTTGGCCCCGCTCGTGACGGCCTTCAGTTCCAGGCGCTCGGCCAAGTCATCGAGGTTGCCAACCACATAGGCCATCGCCCGCTGGTAACGCACCATCGGCGCATACCGGGCCGCGCTGGAGAACCCGGCCAGCGCGTAGGCCGACTTGTCCTTCGCACACGCCTCGGCCAGTTGGCGCTCGAAGTCCGCGATGGGCCGGAGCGTGTAGAACTCCCGGACGGCGCTGCGGCGGAAGTCGTAGTTCTCCTCCCACTCCGCCAGCAGCCTGGCGGGGGCGGTGAGCCGGAAGCCGTCGTCGCCGGTTTCCACCCATTCCCGATCCACCAGCAGTTTCTTGACGTTGAACCCCTGGCCGAGGCTGACGCCCGCTTCCGTAGCCAGCGGCTGCACCTTCCACCATCGGCTCGGCGCGGACAGCAGCACCCGGAGCACCCGCTCGGCCTTGGGGGAGTAGAGTGACCGCAGATCGCGCTTTCGGGCGAACGGGTTCGCCTTGCCCTCTTTCGAGACGAACACCTGGTCGAAACTCAACAGGCAGTTCCCGGCCATGTCAGCGAAGCCGAAGCCCTCCTTGAGGCAGATCTCGGCGGCTTCGGGAGAAATGTACGGGGCCATGACCACGCCGTAGGCACCGGGCAGCTCGTTCTTGAACCTCAGCAACTGGTTCGTCGCCTCGCGGATCACGCGGGGTTGGCCCACCTTCCGCACTTCGACGACCAACGTGCTCTTGCCTCCGGGGGTCTTGACCTGGAGACGCAAGTCCGATCTGTCGTTCGCGGCGTTGGACTCCTTCTCGACCCGCACGAACGGCACTCCCTGGAGGCACTTCAACAGTGCCTCCCTGGCTTGATCCATTAACGCGATCTCTTTCATTGAAACAGTCATTTTCAACTGATGCTGAAAACTACACTTTGGATGAAAGTGCCGCAAAGCCCGATTTTCACCAAAGCACCCGCTTTCAGCAGGTGTTGAAACATTCATCCCCAATGGGTTGCAGAACTGACGATGGCTAAAGCAGGCGCGGTGCGAAGGTGTGGATGTCCTTTGCCAGGATCTCGCGCACGATCTCGACCGACCACTCCTCGGTGACCTTCCGCTCCTTCTCCTTTTCTTTGTCCACGTCCAAGGCCAGGTCTTTTAGGGGGACGAAGCTGCCACTCAGGGAAGTTCCCCGCCGCTCGAAGAACTCCGCGCTGCTCAGCACCACGGCAATGTCATCCGTCGCGGCTTTCCACTCGTAAACGATAGCCACATGCTGGGCGCTCCGTTCTCCCAACTCGGAGTAGATGGCCCCCTGGAGACTCAACTCGTGAGCGTCGATGCTGAGCCTCAACTCCTCCTGGACTTCGCGTAGGGCGCATTGGATCAGGCAATCCCCGTTGATCTGATCTTCCTTCCGAACGTGGCCTCCTGCCCAGATCACAAGTTTCTCGTGCAAGGGATTATCGTCGTATCGCTCCTTCCTGCGAAGCCTGAGCACATCGCCGCTCTTGTTGCGGATTACAACCACCGGCAATGCCTGAACCCGAGACTTGTCGGCCTCAACCTGTTCCCGAGGGGCGAAGTTGCCTGTCTTATTGAAGGCGGCTACCAGCGCCGTCGCTTCGGCGATGGGGAGACACCGCTTGGCTCCAAACAGTTTCGTCACTTCGGCCTTCGGCAGCGAAAGAATGTCCTCGCGCAGGTGCTCCTCTATGACGTTGAGAGCGAGATCAGCAACAATCTCCGCGGTTTTCTTCGCTCCGTCCTTGGCCTGGCCGGAGGAGGTATCAATGTTGAAAATTCGGAAGTCGTTTTTCATCCGCTCAGCAGCTTCTTTGGTCGTGTTCAGCATTTGATTAAGAACGTCCGGGTTCATGATCGAGCCTTTCCCGCCCTCGACCGGCAGGAGGCCCTTTTCCCGTGTCATGGAGTCCGTGGGGGAAACGGTCATGACAAAGACCGCCGAAATCCGCTTCCTCCAATCGTCGATCCTCAAGAACTTCTCGATGAGCTGGCGGTCTTGAGGCCGAATCCGTTCAAGCCGCTCCATCAGGGTCAGCCAGCAGATGGAATCGAACAGCCCCCTATCCAGGATGAGGATGTGCGGATCTTCTGGGCGCGGTGGATTCTGCGTCTTCTCCAAAATCTGCGCCAACGTGGTGCAAGGTGTCCACACGTTGAAGTTGGCGTGTTTCTTGTCGCGGATGGGGCACACAGAGGCCCGCTCCACCACAACCTCAACGCGGAAGCCACACCGCTTCAGGAACGCCTGTAGCGCGTTCAGCGTGGTCGTCTTGCCTGCCTTTGGCACACCGGCGAACTCAAGCACAATTGGCTTTCTGGCACTCCCAAACCGTTCGGCAGCCTTCTCGGCCCTGATCTGCAATTCAGATTTCATTCGATCCTCACCGTTTGTTCGTCTGGTGCTTCACGCAGACCTGGTAATCTTCTTCCACGTCCACCTGGGCCTGCTCCCCAAGGGCGCTGAGGTCGCCGCCGCGTTCGTAGAGGAGCTTGCCCTGGGCGTGTAGGCCAGTCCGGCGGCAGTGGCGAATCCAGTCTGCCAGGGTTTGCGCGTCGGGACGCTGGCCCTCGGGGATGGCGTCCCCGGCTTCCAGGAGGTTACAGAACCGCTGGATCTTCCGGCGCACGGCGCGTTGACGCTCGCTGCCCTTTTCCTTTTTCTCAGGTTCGGTCAGCGGCGGACGCCAGTTGCCCTCGTCGGTCTGATAGCAGTAGTCCTCCAGGATCTCCTCCAGCATGGCCTTGGGCTTCGGGTTAACGGCGGCGACGTAGAACTCGAAAATATCGCTGTAATGGATGGCTTGGCGCTCCCATTCAGTGCGTTGAGCAATCAGCTTTTCCAGCCTCTCCGTCCTTTCCCGTATGTCTCGCACCAACTTGCCGCGCGGCTCATCCGACTTGCCTTGATCGACGGACTGGAGCTTTGTCCGTAGATGCGCGATCTCGGACTGCAACTCGTTGAGCTTCGACTCGCTCTCCTTCAGCCTTACGGCAGTGGTCTTGGCCAGGAAGTCGTGGATGCGCGTCCCGGCAGAGTCCGCCGTGGCGCATTCGGTTTCCTCAGCTCCGGCCTCCGATTCCTTGAGATGCCAGCGGCCCACCTGGTGAGAGCCAAGCAGATCAGGTTCCTCGTTCTCGAACAGGTTCTTCTTCACCGGCTCCTTGACCTCATCCGCGACCTCGCGGAGAAGTTCCTCAAAGTTGTGAGCTTCCATCTGGCCCTTGCGAACCAGATGACTCACTACCTCATCGTAAATGCGATCCTTGGTGGAACCGGGGTTGGCCAATAGACAATCCCGAATTACAGCTTGCGCCTTCTGTCGAAAGGTCGGGGTGTCTTCCGCGCCAGTGAAGTGAACCACCGACCGTTTCACGCCCGGTCTGCGCTTGCGGAAATTGATGACCAGATCGCGCTTCGTGACCTTCTCAGCGAAATACTGGTTGGTGGTCTTCGTCTTTGATTCGATGTAGAGGGCACCAGCAACTTCTTCGGGCACCAATTCCGCCTCAGCAGTTAAGTCCTGAAGCAATTCCCATGTGCCTTCGGACGTGTCATGATAGCAGATTGAAATGTTGCGACCTGGCCTCAACACCCGCGCCGCCTCCTTCAATGCCTTCCTCATCATGTTCGCCCAGTCGCCCTCACTCTTACCGCGCTGCTCATTGACCACGATCTCGGCCCCATGCCAGCTCGTGTCAGCACGCAACCACGCCTCCCAGGCAAAGTTGAGTTCTCCATACTGGACAGTGCCGCCGTAAGGTGGGTCAGTGAAGATGTAGTCCACAGAGTTATCGGGAATGTCCAGTTCCTGTGCGTCCGCTGTGCTGATAGACAGGTCGGTGCATATGGGCTGAATTTCCTGGAAACCACGAACCATGTCTCCAAACGCCTCTTCCATGAACTTGCCAACATGAACGTCATGCTCTATCTGCGGGATGTAATAAGTCCCCTTTTGAATCCGTCCAATACCATCGCTGTTATGGGCCATCATCCGGGACGACTTGAGTAAAATACTCGTGAGCGTAAACAGCAATGAATCGCTCCAGATCTGCGATGCCACAATGTGATGCCTCAAGACCGCGAGTGCCCACAGGTTCCTCTTTGTGAAAAGGTCTGCCACTTCGTTCACGGCGTAGAGGCGTAAAGCGTCTCGCTGGTAGCGGCTGAAACCACGCATGTCAAATCCCTGCGGAAACCAGTGTGGGATAGGTGAAATGGACCCCAAAATTAAGACCAGCGGCTAAGCTAGGCTTTTCGAGGTCTGCTCGACGTGAGAAAGAGCAG
>Ga0194126_10002276_pt1 | contig 31299 bp, 28 predicted proteins | sample TA2KigC150mmetaG_FD_148641 | JGI IMG/M metagenome (GOLD analysis project Ga0194126, IMG submission 148641) | Freshwater microbial communities from Lake Tanganyika, Tanzania - TA2015035 Kigoma Deep Cast 150m | ecosystem: Environmental > Aquatic > Freshwater > Lake | place: Tanzania: Lake... | reverse complement strand
TAGGACTTTGACAAACGGCCGGACCGTAAAGACGACCTCGGTGGGGGCGGAACCCAAATCTCTCTTCACCTTCACAACTTGATCAGCATTTGCTTCCGAGAAGAACTCACTACTGATCAAAAGGGTCCCACTCGATTTCCTCACCCGTGCGGCGAAATCCACCCAGACTCGTGCCGGAATCTCCTCCCCACCTTGTTCTTTCCAACCCCAGATTCGCTCAGTCAGCGACCAGGCCGGGCGATGATGGGCACGCCCCGTTGTAACTAGGTAGTTGATGCCATTCAACTTGAGGGCTTTTCGATTCTTATTGAAGCAATATTGCAAAGCAGTAGTGCCAGATTTATGGAACCCAGCATGAAACAAGATTCGATCGGCCATGAATTCCCCTAGATCAATCCCGTAAGTCGAAGTCCGTTGAGAATAATTATTATTCCGGCAACAGCAATTCCGAGAGTCCTTCTCGGTAGCCACCCAACAAGCCTTGCTGCGATGGGGGCCATGATGACACCGCCAATAGAGAGTCCAATGACAGCTTCCCAATTAATATCTAGTCGCCAAAGTGAGGCGAGAAATCCGAGACTGGCGGAGACTGCGACGATGAATTCTGCCGCAGAGACGGTTCCGATTATCTTTCGAGGTTCATGTTCAGTTGTAGCCAAAAGTGTGGGTGTGACGACAGGTCCCCAACCGCCTCCACCGGAGGCATCGACAAAACCACCAGTAAGCCCGATAAATTTCAAGTACTTGGGATCACTCACAGCAGCGAGGTTGACCTGAACTTGGTGCCGGAAGATATTGCGGTAAAGCAAGACAAGACCGAGGAGCAGAAGAATGGTAGAGATGAAATAAGTACCCCCCGTAAGATCTATCGAAGAGAGAAATGTCGCGCCAGCAAATGCGCCAATACCGCCTGGTATAGCAATCTTGAACAAGACTGCCTTATCAACATTGTCGCGTCGCCAATGGGCAATGCCTGAGGCAAGCCCTGTCCCAATCTTTGCAACGTGTACAGCGGCTGAAGTTGCGGCAGCGGATGTTCCAAGCGCCAGCAAGATCGTGGCACTTGTAACACCAAATCCCATACCCAGTGATCCGTCAATCAATTGAGCCACTGATCCAGCTAGAACGAAGTAGAAGAGATTCACACGATTACCTTAAGTAAGCGATCGACATTCTCATCGATCTCTGCAGTTCCATCAAGCACTAGCTCTGCATCACTTGGCGGTTCATATTCCTGACCGACACCGGTGAGATTCGGAATCTGACCATCTCGCGCCTTCTTATAGAGCCCCTTGGGATCTCGTTCAGCGCAAACTTCTGCTGGGGTCTTCACCCAGACTTCGACAAACTGATCGCCTGCGAATCGAGTTCGCGCCTCGACACGATCGGCGATAAAGGGGCTTACTAAGGCGACAATGACGACAAGGCCGGCATCGACCATTGCATGTGCGACCTCTGAAACGCGGCGAACGTTCTCTGCTCGATCCTCTTTGGTGAAACCGAGGTCCTTATTGAGCCCAAGTCGCAAATTGTCGCCATCAAGAATGTAGGAATGAATGCCGAGTGCAAAGAGACGTTTCTCAACTGCGTTTGCAATCGTTGACTTTCCAGAACCAGAGAGCCCAGTCAGCCAGATGACCTTTGCCCGTTGCCCCTTCTGTTCTGCTCGCATCTGGGGGGTAATCTCATAATGGTGCTCAGTCACATTGCTCGAACGACGAAGTGGATGCAAGACCATACCTGCACCGACTGTATTCATCGAGAGGCGATCAACGATGACGAAATTTCCCGTCACCCTTGATTGATCGTAGTTAGAGAGTGAGATTGGTGTATCGAGGGCAATCTCGACAACTCCGATCTCATTCATAGCCAATGTTCGCGTCGAGAGTTGCTCTCCTGTGTTGATATTGAGTTTGTGTCTTATCGAGGTGACCATCCCAGTCACCTGAGTCGATCCTGATATGAATAGATAGGAGCGACTATGAATCAACTCTGATTCACCGAGCCAGACTAGGTTTGCAGTGAATCGACTCTCAGGATTTGTCTGCTTCTCATCTATCTCAATCACATCACCGCGCGAGGCATCGATATCGGGTTCCAAAACCATAGTCACGGCACGGGTTGACTCAACCTTCTCAAGGTCCCCATGGAACGAAACAAGACGTGCAATCTTTGCTTTCTTTCGTCGTGGCAAGACTATGACTTCCTGACCTTTTACAAATGACCCATTGACCACAGTGCCAGCAAGCCCTCTGAAGTTCTCGGCTCTTGAGATCATCTGAACCGCCATGCGAGGCGAACCAGTCACCTTCTCACTTCCCGCTTCATGCTCTTGAATCAAATCCAAAAGCGATGGCCCCGCATACCAAGCAGCAGCATCGCTCTTGTAGACGACGTTGTCACCATGGAGCGCACTAACTGGCACAAATTTATGATTCTTTATTCCGAGCCTCGTGATCGTTGGATTGAGCTCGTCGATCAATGAATCGAAGACGCTACGGTCATATCCAACTGCATCGAGTTTGTTGATGACGATGATGATCCGCTCAACTCCCATCAAGGAACAGATAGTGAGATGTCGTAGCGTCTGTGGTCGAATCCCGCGCGAGGCATCGACAAGTACGAGAGCGATATCAGCGCGCGAAGCCGCGACTGCCATGTTCCTCGTATATTGCTCATGTCCGGGAGCATCGGCGATTATCAATCGTTTTCCATTAAGGAGAGCCATCGATCGGTATGCCACATCGATGGTGATTCCTTGTTCTCGCTCTGCTTCAAGCCCATCGGTCAGAAGTGAGAAATCGATTTCTCCGGCAGGAATCGTGGAACCAGTTCTTCTTACTGTCTTAGCAGACTTGATCGTGTCGTGCGGGACGCTATCGGTCTCCACCAAGAGTCGTCCTATCAAAGTGCTCTTTCCATCGTCGACGCTGCCACAGGTAAGCAGTCGAATAATCGAACGCGACATTGAGGCTAACTATCCCCGTTCTCAATCAACTTCAACTTCTCATGATCGATCTGACCCATCTTTGAGTAAATATCGAGTTTTGCTCTGGTATCAGCGATATCGAGATTACGCATGGTCAACTGTCCGATTCGATCTGTAGGGCCAAATGCCGCTTGATCGGTGCGCTCCATCGATAACTTCTCTGGGTGATAGCTCAGATAAGGACCAGTCGTATCAAGAATTGAGTAATCATCTCCCCTACGGAGCTTGATGCGAACTTCACCAGTAATAGGTGCGGCTACCCATCTCTGCAACGACTCTCTGAGCATCAGAGCCTGCGGATCAAACCATCTACCTTCATAGAGAAGACGGCCAAGGCGCCTACCCTCCGCAAAATAGTTGGCAAGAGTGTCCTCATTATGAATCGCAGTCAACAAGCGCTCATAGGCAATAAAGAGAAGCGCCATCCCTGGGGCTTCATAGATTCCTCTCGATTTTGCTTCGATGATGCGATTCTCAATCTGATCAGAGATACCAAGCCCATGACGGCCTGCTATTAGATTCGCCTCTCGAATCAATCCAACTGGATCATCAAAGAGTGTGCCATTGAGAGCAATCGCTCTTCCCTCTCTGAAGCCAATCGTCACTTCCTCTTCGGCAATTGAGAGGTTCGAATCCCAGTGCCTCAATCCCATGATTGGCTCGACGATTTCCATCGAGACATCAAGGGACTCCAGTTGCTTCGCTTCATGGGTCGCACCCAAGATATTGGCGTCTGTCGAATATGCCTTCTCAGCACTATCTCGATAGGGAAGCGAACGCTTCTTGAGGAATGCACTCATCTCTGCTCGGCCACCGAGTTCATTGACGAAATCTGAGTCAAGCCAGGGCTTGTAGATTCTCAAATCAGGATTAGCAAGAAGTCCATAACGATAAAAGCGCTCTATATCGTTACCCTTATAAGTCGAACCATCACCCCAGATTGAAACACCATCTTCTCTCATCGCACGAACGAGAAGTGTTCCGGTGACTGCACGACCAAGAGGCGTGGTATTGAAATAGATCTTTCCAGCAGTTCTAATATGAAATGCCCCTGCTGCAATCGCAGCGAAACCTTCTTCAACGAGCGCTCTCTTGCAATCAACTAGTCGAGCGAGTTCTGCCCCGTAGCTTTTTGCGCGCCCAGGGATGGATGCGATATCGCTCTCGTCATATTGACCGAGATCTGCCGTATAGGCGCATGGAATCGCACCTTTTTCTCTCATCCATGCGACCGCGACCGAAGTGTCAAGGCCACCTGAGAAGGCAATGCCGACTCGCTCTCGAATCGGGAGTTTTGTTAGAACTTTTGGTCCTGATGAGGTCACGGCAGAAGCCTACTGGCTCATGAAAGAATACCGCCGTGAGATTGCGACCCGCCATGATCTGGGTGATGGTCATCATGCTTATCGCTGGCGCATCCGGTATCGGTTGGGGCGTATATAGATTCCAGAGCAAGAGCGAGCCTTCTCAGAAGAAGGAAGTAGCGCTCACTTCATGTGATCAACTTCGAGAGTTCATCGTCGAAGAAGAAGAGACGTCCTATGAAAACTGGAAGAAATACCATCGCAGTGTGATGAAGTATGAGAAGGGCGTACCAAAGAAGGAACGTCCAGCGCTCGTTCGCACTATCTCTAGCCAAGTCCTAGTTGTGCTGGAATCGGATCTTCGCATCTATAAGAAGATGCGTAAGCAACCTGAATGCCTCACCAACGACTTTCGAAGTGAGATGCAGGAGTGGATCAAGAGCACACGAGAGACTATTGACTATCTCACGAAAGGCAAAGAAGTTGATGGCAATATCTTTGATCCAGATGAGGGATTCTGGGATACGAGTTTCTACAATGCCTTCTATTCAGCGACAGATAACTTAAGCGAGGCTTTAACCAACGTCTGAAATAGCGATTAATTTCTTAGAAGAGCGAAGTGAGAAGCAGATAAAGAGCGGTCAGAGCGAGTGCAAGAACCGCTGCTTCTAGGAGGATACGAAGAGCCATTTTTCGATCCGCTCTTCGATCGGCTGGATCGGATACGCGAGCAAGTTCGCCAAGTTTTCCTAGGTTGAAAGTTCCAGCAAAACCATAAGCCATGCAGAACTTCTTTCTCGACTGAACATAACCCACCGAGAAGACGAAGAGAGGCAGAATCAAGGTAGCTCTCGTAGCAAGAGCTGTGTTCCAGAGGCTAACCGCAGAGAACCCAGAGAGCACCAGACCAAGAAGTGCTACGAATTGTCGACGCCTGACCTCTGATTTTCCAAGATTGCAAGTGCCGGGAATATAAACCTGAGACATCATCAAGCCTTACTGAACTTCTTCGAACTCTTCGTCCTCACTCCAGATATTTCCGTCAAGCTCCTCTTGCTTCTCAACCCAGGAAAGAAATGAGAAAACACCCTTGATGGCAACCGCGACAACTGCAACGAGTGCGAGCAGACGCTTCAGAGCCTTAAACATGAGGACAGTCTATAAGGTGGTTTGCACTGAGACGAGTCAGGCGAGGCGATCGAGGATGGCCATGGCTGCATTGTGACCCCCTATCCCAGAGACGCCGCCGCCACGTTTTGCACCCGCGCCAGCAAGAAAGAGATTCTCGGTTCGAGTTTCACTTCCCCAGAGCAAGTTCTCAGATTCCTCGCGAAACGGAAACTCGAGATCCCCATGGAAGATGTTGCCTTCTGGAAGTCCAAGTTCATTTTCGAGATCAAGTGGTGATTTGACCTCGATGCAGAGTTGCCCATCTTCATCCCTGGCAAGGCACTCCTCGATGGGATCTGCGAGATAGTTATTGAGTTGACGGAGCAAACGTGTTTTAGCTTCCTGCTTAACCGCCTCATTCTTACCGATGAAGAGTTGATAGGGAGTGTGAAGTGCGAAGAGTGTGAGGGTATGAAAACCTCTCTGGTCGAGCTCTGACCCCAAGATGCTTCGATCAGCGAGGGTATGAGAATAGATCTCTGCTGGAATCACCTGAGGGAGTGAGCCCGCGCTCGCCTCTGCAAAAGCCTTCTGCATCTGCGCCATTCCCTCATCGAAATGAAAAGTGCCGGCAAATGCATCTTCAGGTGAGACTCCACTTCGAAGTCTCGGCAACTTCTCAAGGACCATGTTGATCTTAATCTGCGACCCAGGAGCAAATGAACGATATTTCGATCTTCGTTCAAGTCGATCTAGTTCCCGTGGCGCTATCGCTGCGACGATGAATCGGGATTTGTACCGAAGGAGTTGACCTTCATTGCCCTCTGCTACGACTTCACCCGACTCGATCGATTGCGCCCTAACACCAGTTTCAATCTCCACACCAAGGCTTTTCGCACGGGCGATGAGTTCGTCAACAAGGGCCCCCATGCCACCTCGAGGAACCCGCCACTGCCCACTGCCATTTCCCACGAGGTGATAAAGGAAACATCGATTGACCAAGAGCGATCGATCAAAGGCATCCGCAAAGGTCCCGATGAGCCCATCGGTAAGAACAATTCCCCGCACCAGGTCATGGCTAAAGCGCCCTTCAAGGCTCTCTCCGAGGGGTACCTCAAAGAGAGTGGAAAAAGTCTTTGGATTGAGTGCTTGTCTCACCTCGCCCCGTGAAGGTAGCGGTTTAAGGAATGTGTTAGCGATGATTGGCGCAGCCTCAGCAATTTCTCCGTAGAACTCCTGCCATGCCCTTGCATCACTTTCTGCTCCAACAGCTGAGAAAGATTGGCCGGTTCTTTCATCCCAGGTACGTGAGATGAGAAGACCCCGATCGTCAAAGGTTGGAGTGAAGGAGGAGATATCGCGTCCGATGGTGTCAAAGTTCAACTTGAGATCCGAGACGATTTGATCAGGCAAGAGAGAGACCAGATATGAATAACGCGAGAGTTTCGCCGCTACTCCTTTAAATACCTCTTTACTTGTCGTTGCTCCACCAAGTTCATTTCGTGCTTCGATCAATCTGACATCAAGTCCTGCCTGGGCGAGATAACAAGCCGCAACCAATCCGTTATGGCCGCCGCCAACGACGAGTACATCACTCAAAGCTATACGCCAATTACTTTTCTCATTCGATTCACTGCCTCGGTGATGATCTCATCCGAAGTGCCAAAGTTGAATCGGACAAAACCTTTTCCTGCATGTCCATAGGTATGACCAGAATTAAATGCGACTTTTGCCCGCTCAAGTAATTCTTTGCCGGGATCATCCCCAAGCCCCGAATCTCGCAAGTCCACCCAGCCGAGATAGCCAAAGAAAGGTTTGTGGAGGTAGGTAGTTGGAAGATGCTCATGCAAGAGATTGTTGAGCAGTCTTTGTTTGCGATCGAGCTCTTGAGCTAGTTGATCGACCCACTCTCGACCTTTTTGATAAGCGGCAACTGCGGCTATGGCACCGAAGAGCGAAGTGCGAAAGTGCACCGCTTCGGGAAGTGCTCGAAGTTTGCTCTCTATTCGATCGCTCGCACTCACTAGTTGAGCACATTTGAGACCAGCAAGGTTCCACGCTTTACTCGCAGAAGTGACCGTGACCCCTACCTCTCGTGCATTATCTGATAAAGAGAGAAATGGAACGAACTCCTTCGAGTTGTAAAGAAGTGGTGAGTGAATTTCATCAGAGATCACTAGAACATGATGCTCTTTAGCGAGATCTGCAATCGTTGAAAGTTCCTCGCGAGTGAAAATGATTCCCAAGGGATTATGAGGATTGCAGAGTATGTGTACTTTGACTCCAGATGCATATGCCCGTTCTATTCCCGCAAGATCTAGGCGGTGCGTTCGAATCCCATCACGCTCTATCTCGATCATTGGGGCATCGACCATTTCGCAATGAAGTTCCGTGATCCAGGTATAGAAATTCTGGTAGACCGGAGAGTTAACCAAGATGCGATCACCTGGATTAACAAAGAGTCGTGAAACCTCAATCGCTGCCACACCCACATCAACAGCAACTCGAACCCTTATCGGATCGACCTGCCAACCCCATCGATCCAAAGCAAAGGACGAGAAAGCCGAACCGAGTTCTGGGATCAAACCGAGATAACCGGTATCCGATCGCTCGACCATGTCAATCAACGCGCTCTTTATCGAGGCAGCGATCTCGACATCCATCTCAGCGACTGGAAGAGGTAGAACATCAGCAGAAAACCTGCGCCACTTCTCACTCTTCCTTCTGCGCAACTCTTCAAGCGATGAAAAGCTGATCATGTTGAGAGCCTACGGGTTGAGTTCCTCACCACCAAGGTTGTTGGCAGGGTAATTGAATGAAATTCTTTGCTGGGACTCTTGAGACGTTCCGTGATCGACCAGGCTGCCATCTCCCCCATCTTTACAACTGGCTGTTCCACAGTGGTGAGATCGAAGAATTCAGAGAACTCATGACCATCGAAGCCAACGATGGATATGTCATCAGGCACACGCAATCCATGCCGTCTTATTGCCCGCATCGCTCCGATTGCCATCTCATCTGATTGCGCGAAGATTGCGGTCGGGCGATTGGGTCTTGCAAGGAGTTCATCGACGGCTCGCTCAGCACCCTGCATCGTAAATTCACCAAAGACTTCCCGTGATGGTTGCCACGCAAGTCCACTCTCGGCAAGGACTTGCATAAAACCTTTTCTCCTATCCTCCGGTACGCTGAAATTAAAGGGATCTTTCGGGCTACCCGAAATAATCCCAATCTCTCGATGACCCTGATTGACTAAATGTTGCGTAGCAGTCCGTGCCGCCCCCACATCATCGATCGCGATACTAGAACAGTTCTCATGATGCATCCCCACAAGGGCGATGGGAATACCGAGGCTTAGCATCGAATCAAACTCCTCTTCAGTCGGAGGCAGGCTGATGACAATCAGCGCATCGACGCGACCTTTGAGTAGTTGATGTTGGAAGAGTCGCTCTCGGCCCTTCATCTGACTGAAGTTAGAGAGCAAGAGATCTAGACCCGTCTCGCGAAGTGCTTGCTCTGCTCCGCTGATTACTTGCGCGAAGTACCACCGTGAAATGTAGGGCGCAACGACTCCGACGCTATTGGTTCTGCCATAAATGCGTCGATTGGGCGGATTAGGAATGGGATAGGCCAACGATTCGGCTGCCGCAAGAATTCGTTTACGAGTCTCAGCAGAAACGTGCTGGAAACCACGAAGCGCTCGAGAAACAGTGGCGATGGAGACTCCTGCCAAGGAGGCAACTTCTTTGATGCCCGCCCTTACCCCAGAACCTTCATTGGAAGACATAACGCGACGGTAGGTGAATTTTCAGAAAAACTCCATACTTTTCTGATTATCTTTCAACGCAAGTGCGAATCCATGCCTGCCTTTTTACCTCAACCCTTACGCTCAATGCATGAGGCTTGATCCCAAGAAGTTGGGTCCCAAGAAGATTGCCACCCTCATCACCGAGGTTGAACCACGCTTCGTGCCGATTATCGATTTCGCTGGCCTCTGCCCGATTGGATCAAATTCGGCAAGGGGTGGGCGTGGCAGAAAGCGAGTGAGCAACTTCTACTCCCTTGCGACATCGATACTCTCGCAACAGCTCTCGACGAAAGCGGCAAGCACTATCACCTCACGAGTCAACCAGAGAGTAGGTGGCATCACGCCAGGTGCAATCCTTAAGGCGCGCAGTTCTCAACTTCGAAGCGCAGGTGTATCGACGGCAAAGGTTCGGGCGCTCAAGGAGCTTGCAGAATTTGATCAAGGCTATTCGCTCTCAAGGCTCCATCAGATAGGCGATGATGAAGAGATCTTTCGAAGACTACTGCCAATCTTCGGGATTGGACGATGGACGATAGAGATGTTTCTCATCTTTCAACTTGGACGAGAGGACATCTGGCCAACCGGTGACCTCGGTGTGAGACGAGGATGGGAGAAAGTCCATCGATTGCGAAAAGAGATTGATCCAAGAACTTTAGAGGGTAAAGGCGATCCATTTCGCCCCTACCGTAGTCACCTCGCCTGGTATTGCTGGCGGGCGACCGAAATGAAGTGAGATCTGTTTCGATTCGACGCTAAAACGGTTGAGGCAATGCCTCTAGAAATAAATTCTAGGATTTAGGCTCCAACTTGAGCGCTATCGAGTTGATACACCATCGCTGATCGGTAGGCACGTCATACCCTTCACCTTCAAAGACATGGCCAAGGTGCGAGCCGCAGGAACCACATCGCACTTCGGTGCGAACTCTAGGAAATAGCGAGCGATCTTCAAGGAGTACAACGGCATCGCTGCTCTGTGGCGCATAGAAAGAAGGCCAACCACAGCCAGAATGGAACTTCTCTTCACTTCGAAAGAGTTCGGCATCGCAGGCCCTGCATCGATAGACACCCACTTTCTCTACATCGGTGTACTCACCGGTGAATGCGCGCTCAGTCCCAGCATGACGCAATACTTGGAAGGCGAGTGGATCTAGTTCCTTAGCCAGAAGTCCATCATCTAACTGAATTCGATAAGGCTTACCCTCGGGGGTAGTGCTTGGTAGCGGGTTGACGCTTTCGCTCATCAGCCACCCATACTTTCAACTCTCGAGGGGAATGCAACTCCTGTAGATGAATGACAGTCATAGCCGTCGGGATTCTTTGCCAAATACTTCTGGTGGTACTCCTCGGCGACCCAATACGGGTGAAGTGAGGCATCGCTGATCTCAGTCACAATCTCACCATAACCTATAGGTCGGATTGCATCCTGATAAATATCAAGGGTCGCTAAAGCGCGATCTCGTTGCGATTGATTCGTTGTGAAAATCGCACTTCGATATTGAGTTCCGATGTCATTACCTTGGCGATTGAGCGATGTTGGATCATGCATCGTCCAGAATTCCTCAAGGAGTCTCTGATATGTGACCTGCTTCGGATCAAAGCGCACCATCACTGTCTCGGTATGCCCTGTAGTTCCAGTGCAGACCTGCTCATAGTTGGGATTCGCTCGCCTGCCACCCATGTATCCGACAGAAGTTTCAATCACGCCATCGATATTCCAGAAACGTCTCTCCGCACCCCAGAAACAACCTGTAGCGAAGTAAGCGATTTCACTGATCGACTCACTCTCGACACCACTGCTTTGTTGCTCGTTTTCTTGTAGCGACATGCCGAAATCTTCGCAGATATCCAGAAAAGTCACATTTCGAGGCTTTTGGCGTAATACATCACAAAGATAGAGGCCCTGTCACCCTTGTTATTCATGGGTTGGTCGGGGAGAATTTGTATCTCACCACAGCCATCCGGCTGTGGTATTTCCATGATGAGCACTCATCAATGTGCGAGACGAGGCAAGAAGCAATGGATTGGCGTCACCGGGCAGCTTGTCGTGATGAAGACCCCGAACTCTTCTTTCCGCTTGGCAACACTGGACCTGCCCTCGCGCAGATCGAAGAGGCAAAGAAGGTCTGTATGCGATGCGAGGTCAAAGAGCCTTGCCTTCAATGGGCCCTGGAAAGCGGTCAAGAGGCTGGGGTTTGGGGTGGACTCTCCGAAGACGAACGTCGCGCACTTAAGCGACGTGCCGCACGAAACCGTGCTCGGATGGCCGAACTAAACCGCATGGCTGATAGCCAAAACGATTAACTTCACTTTCTAGAACCGCTCGCGTCGAGAATTCCAATCTGGCTAGAGAATATAAATCCGCTGTTGAGCTTTGCCTTTAGATTGACCTTGAATCCGGGATAACAATCCTGACCCGAGTACCCGGATTGCCTGCGATGAAAGTCAACTCTCCTTCGAGTTCGTTCTCGGTGAGAGTGCGCACGATCTCTAAACCGAGGTTGCCGCTTCTCTGAATTGAGAAATCTCCAGATATTCCAACTCCGTCATCGATAACCTCGACGACGAGTTGGGCGACTTGGCGCACCGGGAAATCGCTATCACTTCTTTCATCCCCCGCGATTTTTGCGCACCTAACTGTCAGTGCAGAACCAGAGTTAGCGAGGCCGTGTTCAATCGCATTATGAATCAACTCGGTCAATACCAGGGCAAGCGGGGTAGCAACTTGTGCAGATAGCTCACCAAACGATCCATCGCGCTGGTAGTCGATTGGTGTGGTTGCGGTTCTTAAGCTCAAGTCCATCTCACTATGAATGATGCGATCGACTACACCATCGAAATCGACTAGTTCTGCGGTGTTGCTTGCGAGAGTTTCATGGACCAGGGCTATTGAGCCAACTCTCCTTACTGCCTGGTCAAGTGCCTCCGTAGCGGCCGGATCTGAAATACGTCGCGCTTGAAGTCGAAGTAGTGCGGAGACCGTCTGAAGATTGTTCTTGACTCGATGATGTATCTCGCGAATGGTCGCATCTTTGGAAATCAACGCTCGCTCCCTACGACGCAACTCCGTCACATCACGTACCAAGACCATCGCTCCCACGCGCTCGCTGCCACTACGGAGCACTCCTTCAAGAAGTGGTATCGCAAAGAGGTCAATCGTCCCTTGATCATTTTCGAACTCTGCTCTGCGAAGGATCTTTCCACTCAGAGCTAAACGCCAACTCTCTTCACTTGCCTCACGAATATGGCTCGAGAGGGATGGTTGTGGCAATGATTCGACCACTTCGCCGAGGCTCTCGCCACGTAATTCACTTCGCCAACCAAGACGATTGAATGCTGAGAGCGCATTCGGGCTGACGTATGAAATTGTTCCGTCGAGATCGAGTCGAATAAGACCATCTCCTACTCGAGGAGCTGACTCAGAGAGGTATACATTCCCAGCGATAGGGAAGGTTCCTTGAGCGATCATTCGATATATCTGGTTAGCGATCTCGCGATAGTTCAATTCCAACTTTGACGGAGTTCGCATCGTCTCAATGTTTCGAACTCGAGAGATAACCGCGATGATCTGTCCATCGTGATTGACTGGGATAGCTTCCTCTTTGATCGTGAATTCATTGAGACGTTGCTCTTGATTGTCCCTGACAATCTCACCGGTGGAGAGCGCATCATCGATCCTAGAATTGCTACCCCATCGAATCTCTAAGCCGATTGGATCGTTGGTATAACAGGTAGATGCTGTCGTTGGCCTGATATGAGCGATCGCGATATGCCCTTCGGGCCAGTTAGAGGCATCACGCCGCTGTGGCACCCATAAAGTGAGATCTGCGAAAGATAGGTCTGCTAAGAGTTGCCATTCAGTGACGAGCTCGCCAAGGTGGGTGATTTGAATCTCGCTCAGCGATGTTCGCTTGAGTGTCTCATTGCTCCTTATCGCCACGAGTGGAGCCTAGCCATTTGGCTAACTCCTTGAAGCGAAGTCGGTGAAGCTGAAGGGATGAAGGTGAATGAGCCCCCGCGGCTTCTCCATCGGCGCCGATTGCGTGGAGGGCGTTCATTCGTATCGGGAAAATCGGGAAAGGATGCAGCCGCCCCGCTACATCATTGATATATCGCTTCGAGTGGCGATCCTTCGATGAAACTACCAAGAAACCTAGATTCAACTCTTGGTGCATTCGGCGTTGATACGCCACGAAGCTCTCTGCTCCGGCAAACTCCGCTCGTCCCTCTTTGAATAGGAATAATGCTCTCGTTGAGTTCTGGATTCTCATGATTCGCTCAATCTCTAAGTTCCTTCTGGTCGGCATTAGAGCTAGAGAGAGCTCGTCATCATGAAAAGTCGAGATGGATTTGCTCTTCGCATCAATCATCCTTATTTTGATCAGAACCTCAACGAAAGTCTCACTATCTCTCCTCACGGCAGCAGAGCCAATAACAAGGAGATGTTCGCTCACTTCACCAGAGGGATTGTTGGGGGCATGAGCGTAGAGAGCTCTATGAAGATGTTCGATAAATCCCTCCCTACTCCATCGAAGCGCCTCATGCGGAATGACAATCACCCGATCTCCAGTGATGGCTAAGTGATCGGTAAATATCAGATCGACATCAAATGAATCACCCGCCTGCCAAGGCTCAACGCCTACAACGCGGTGAGCAAGTCGATACCCCATCTGGGTGAGATGAGCGACAACCACTTCTTCAAGTGCGAAGTCATTGAAGAATGTCGAGACAGATACAGTCATCGCTAGCTGGTAAATCTCAGTTAAGGTGAGATGAGATCGTAATGCGAGATGTTGCATAAGCATCAAGAAGCGGGCGCACCTGTGCAAGTGGAAGACGGACCACCACCTGAACCCGATCGCTGATTACGTTACCGATACTCACTGAGTCAACGACAACTGATTCAAGGACTAACTCGGCGCCAAGTGAACCATCCTCGAGCAAGCGATAGATATCGATCAGCGACCCTTTGACGGCGCTATAGGGAAGGTCTGCACTTGAGATATCCAAAGAAATCAGACGCCAGAGTCGAAAGTCTGAATTTTCAGAGAGGTCACCGCGATTCAACGCCTCACCCTGAGAGATAGCTTCTCTGGCAATCATGCCGATCACATCCTCGGTTGCGCTCAGGTAATACTCGCTATGGCCCGGTAGAAAGAGTCTGGCCAATGCGACCTGTTCATCACTGATTCGATCACCGGTAGCTATCTCACCGGTTGCTACCCAATAGAGCGAAGTCTTATCGGTACTTCTTGCGATCAACCCTGCCGCCATGATTGATACCACGATTAAAACTATTCCGGTTATGCCTCGTTTGGTGAGATTCATGGCGCATTATTTATTTTGACTCAGAGAGCCAATAAAAGGTTTTACACAATCACCTTTTTGGGTGAGCAGGAGTCAACCTTCTCGTCGATTCAAACGCCTTGCAATAAGCCCAATCTCAGCCAATGATTTCAACAAATTGGCAAGAACCGATGCTTCCGCTCTATCCACCTCGCCAGCGTTGCAGCGAACCCGGGATAAAGCGTCGACTATTTCTAATCCCCTCGAACTTTGGCGAGCTCTATGAGAATGATTTTGCCCCGGTTCCAACACCGCAATCAGAACTGCCCGAAATAAGGCAGTGGGTGAAACACTTTGTGCTTCGAATGGTCGAGATCATGTCTATGCGACGCTCACCGCAACAGCTAGCGAGATGGTGTCATCGCACAACTTTTAATCGACTTCTCTCCATGACTAAACTTTTGGAAGGCGGCTGCAGAATACGAAGAGTTCACATCCGCCAGCCCTTAGAGTCTCTAGCTGAAGTCATTGTGACTGTTGATACCGGATCACGCATCATCGCGTTAGTGCTTCGATTTGAAGGGGTGGATCGACGCTGGCTCTGCACTGTTATCGAACCACTGCGCTCGACTCAGTGAAGGGCTACTGGTTTCGTGGATCTCCATGGCAACGTTTGAACTTCTTCCCCGAACCGCAGGGACAAGGTGCGTTACGAGTAACACCATCAACCTTGACACCGTTAACTGTGACACCTTGACCAGAGGCTGCGCCCTCACTACTTGAGTAGGAGTACTGCGCACTCTTTGCTTCGAGACCCTTGGCTTCAATTCCCTTAGCTTGAACTTGAGGCGTTGCACCCGATTCGCTCTTCACCTCGACATTGAAAAGGAATCCGACAGTCTCTTCCTTGACCGCATCCATCATCGCAACGAAGAGGTCGTAGCCCTCTTTCTGATATTCAACGAGTGGATCACGTTGAGCCATTGCTCGAAGGCCGATTCCCTCTTGGAGATAATCCATCTCGTAAAGGTGTTCACGCCACTTTCGATCAAGAACTGAGAGCAATACCTTTCGCTCCAACTCACGCATCACATCAGTGGTCAGCTCTGCCTCACGATTGCCATAAGCATTATGGATATCCTCAAGGAACCTCTGTAACAGGAACTCTGGATCGAGTCCACCAAGCTCGCCAACTTCAGCGATCACTTGTTCTTTGGTGAAACTGACTGGATAGAGCGCTTTAAATGCTGTCCATAGTTGATCAAGATCCCATTGCTCTGGGAATCCCTCTGAAGTAGCTGCCTGGATGTAGGCAGAGACAGTGTCATCAATGAAACCTTGAATCTGATCTGCGAGTTCGAGACCTTCCAAGATCTCGCGTCGTTCACCATAGATCACTTCTCGTTGACGATTCATCACATCGTCATACTTCAAGACGTTCTTGCGCATCTCGAAGTTCTGAGCTTCGACTTGAGTCTGCGCTGACTTGATTGCGTTAGAGACCATCTTCGATTCAATTGGCATATCATCAGGAATTCCTGCTGCGCCAAGGAACCTTTCCACCAAGACCGAATTGAACCTTCGCATCAAGTCATCTTCGAGCGAGAGGTAGAACCGCGATTCACCGGGATCGCCCTGACGACCGGATCGACCACGGAGCTGATTGTCGATGCGGCGGGATTCGTGGCGCTCCGTACCGAGGACGTAGAGACCGCCAAGTTCGACAACTTGATCGTGTTCTCTTGCGACTAACTCCTTCTGCTTTGCCAATTCAATCGGCCAAGTCTTCTCATATTCCTCGGCGGTATCAACGGGCGATATCCCTCGCTCTTGAAGTTCGAAATCAGCCATGAACTCAGGATTGCCACCGAGCATGATGTCGGTACCGCGACCAGCCATATTGGTTGCGACAGTGACTGCCCCGAGCTTTCCGGCTCGAGCGATGATTGCTGCTTCACGTGCATGTTGTTTTGCATTGAGCACTTCATGCTTGATGCCACGACGCTTGAGCGTCTCGGACAAGAGCTCAGACTTCTCGACGCTCACTGTGCCAACAAGAACTGGTTGACCTTTTCGATGACGCTCTGCGATGTCCTCAGCAACTGCCTGGAACTTCGCCTTCTCGTTCTTATAGATCAAATCGCTCTGGTCGATACGTTGCATCGATTTGTTAGTGGGAATCGGAACCACACCTAACTTGTAAATCTGCAGGAATTCAGCGGCTTCCGTCATGGCCGTTCCAGTCATGCCACTCAACTTCTCATAGAGTCGGAAATAGTTCTGTAGCGTGATTGTGGCCAAGGTCTGGTTCTCATCCTTGATCGGCACTCGCTCCTTCGCCTCAAGGGCTTGATGAAGTCCTTCGTTGTATCGCCGACCATCAAGAATTCGACCGGTATGTTCATCAACAATCAACAGCTCACCTGCTTGAACCACATAATCCCGGTCTCGCTTGAAGAGCTCTTTCGCCTTGATCGCATTATTGAGATAGCCAATGAGCGGGGTATTGACCGATTCGTAGAGGTTGTCGATCTTCAACAACTCTTCGACTCGAGCGACACCGGCATCGACGATTCCTACTGTTCGCTTCTTCTCATCAACTTCGTAATGGTGATCTCGCTCGAGTCGAGCGGCAATATTGGCGAACTCGACGTACCACTTGGTGGCCTTGTCTGCAGGTCCGCTGATGATCAGTGGCGTCCTTGCCTCATCAATGAGGATGGAGTCAACTTCATCGACGATCGCGAAGTTATGTTGACGTTGCACGCAACCTTCAAGGTTCCACGCCATGTTGTCACGGAGATAATCGAATCCAAACTCATTATTGGTTCCGTATGTGATGTCGCAACGGTAGGCGTCGCGCCGTTCATCTGGGGTCATCGAAGCCAGAATCACACCAACCCGAAGTCCTAAGAAGCGATGGATACGTCCCATCCATTCGCTATCGCGCTCGGCAAGATAGTCATTGGTGGTAACGACATGTACACCTTCACCGGAGAGAGCATTGAGATAAGCGGGAAGAGTCGAGACTAAGGTCTTTCCCTCACCGGTCTTCATCTCGGCGATATTTCCTAGATGAAGAGCAGCTCCACCCATAAGCTGAACGTCGTAATGTCGCTGTCCTAACGTTCGCTTGGCAGCTTCGCGAACCACAGCAAAGGTCTCGGGGAGCAAGTCATCGAGTTCTTCGCCATCCTGATAGCGCTTCTTAAACTCATCGGTCTTGTTTCGAAGTTCGCCATCACTCAGTTGAGAAATCTCTGATTCGAATTCATTAACGGAATCAGCGATCTTGCTCAATCGCTTGAGGATTCGACCTTCACCTGCGCGCAAAATCTTGTCGAGGACGGCCACCACGTGGATATCTTAGAGCGTAAGCAGCCCCATAAATAACTTAGATCCTGAGGAAGGTGACGCTTATCATCCTCAGAAACAACCCTTGAAGAGTCTCTGAGAAATGCACTCTGCGACTTAGAGGCTAGAAGCGTTCACTTCTACAAGCGGTCACGCCGGCGATGATTCTTGTCGATGGGTCGATCCGTAGCGCTTGTATCGCAGCTCGCATCGTTGAACCAGTGGTGAGCACATCATCAATGATCACAAGAGAAGGTGCGCGCATCAAATTTTGAGTTGATCGGCTCTTTATCTCAAGAGACCCATCGAGGTTCGCTGCTCGATTTCGCATTGATAGACCACTCTGATCACTGACTTGAAATTTGAAGTCGAGAAGTGAAAGTCGTTGTAGTCTTTTGGGATCTTTTGCCACTACTTCATCAACGACTCGCGCCAAGAAATCATCACCACGTTTTCGCAGAGCTCTCTTTGAAGATGGGATGGATACCAGTGCAAGAGCTTGAACTGGTTCAATCCTCTCAACGACAGAAGAGATTGCTTCGACAATGAAGGTTCGAGCGAGGCGCTCACCACGTTCTTTCGCTGCAAGAACTACCGATCTAGCGCGAAGGTCGTAGATGACTGGTGAGTAGATCGGAATCGAATCAATAACTCTGATACTCGGCGCTATCCGCCACGAGCCAAGGCACTCCTTGCACCCTTCACTCTCCTCAAGACAACAGAGCGGGCACGAGGGAGGAAAAACTAGAGAGCGAAGCCCACGCATCGCCGATCCCAGAAATTCCGCAACTGAATTGATACCCACTCAACCAGTGAAACGGCTAGCTGGTTGAGTCAATCAACCCAACGAGTCGAACTGTGCACGAAGATCGGTTGGGGAATCAGAGATTGGTTGACCTGAGGCAATCGGGAGCGTGACGATGAAAAGCGCTCCTCTTCCTGGTTCCCCAAATACACGGATAGATCCCCCATGAAGTTTCGTATCCTCACGTGCGATTGCCAGTCCAAGCCCTGTGCCACCTCGCTCTCGCGACCTGGATGCATCGGCTCGCCAGAATCGCTCGAAGACTCGATCGAATTGTTCTGGTTCAAGGCCAATGCCAAAATCGCGAAATCCGATATCGACGCTGCTCTCTTTTCGCTCGATTGTCACCAAAATCTCCTTGCCCTCACCATGGTCGAGTGCATTGCTCAAGAGATTTCTCATGATCCGTTTGACTCGCCGAGCATCCCCCGCAGCTACTGTGGAAGCGCTTGCTGGCACCAATCGAATCTCTACACGGGTGCTACGAATATCAAACTCATCAATGGTCTCGCGAAGGAGCCCGGCAAGGTCAATCGGCTCCGAAGCAAGGGTCGCGACTGCGGCATCGAATCTACTTACTTCAAGCAAATCAGTGAGAAGTTGATCGAATCGAGTTATCTGCGTCATCAAGATCTCGGCACTTCGTGCGACTGTTGGGTCAAAACCATGCTTTGCCGCAAGGATGACTTCAGAGGCCATGCGTACCGTGGTCAGTGGATTGCGCAACTCATGAGAGACATCAGATACGAATCTCTGCTGCATTCTTGAGAGATTCTCAAGCCGTGAAATCTGTTGCTGGATAGAGAATGCCATCTCATTGAATGACCGACCCAGCGCTGCAATCTCATCGGCACCTTCAACCTCAACACGTTTGGAGAAATCCCCACTCGTGAACGATTCAGCAGTCGAGGCGATTTTGCGTATTGGCTCTACCACTCGCCTCACGATGAGCGCAGCGATACCAAGGATGAGGAGGAAGACCAAGATTCCTGCAATCAGTAGACCCCGCGCCACAATGTCAATGGAATCTTGTTGGCCTTTGAAGGAGAAGAAGACGTACATCTCATATGGCCCGGCACCTTGAACCAAAATTTTCCTTCCTATCGCAACGCCAGGGAATGAACGGCCACTGAGATAGGTGATCTCGGTAAGTCGCCACTTCACCTCTGTCGAGTCGACCAGATCAGCCCGGAGATCCGAAGGAATCGAGGTGAGCTTGAGAAAGTTAGATGTACGAGTGAAATCTAGAGTCGCTATCTCATTGCCAGGACTTTTCACAAGGGCAATCTCTCTGCCAAAGAGAAGCGCCCCTGGAGTATTACCAAGTTCCAGAACATCATTGAAAGTCCGCTCCAAGATAGCGGTATCAGTTCCCTGGACGATGGAGAAGCGGAATTCAGCGGCAGCGATCGTCGTCGTTGCTTCATTGATGGAGTTTTCGATTCGATCATCGATGATTCGGTCTCGAATCTGATTGAAGATCACTGTTCCCACGACACCAGCAGAGACAGTGAAGAAGGTGATAGCGATGACGACGACTCGCAGGGCGAGGGATTGGCTCAGCGCCGTGAAGAGGCGCTTTGGCATCGCGATCGAGATCCGAAACTATCGAACTGTGGGCACGCCGGATTTGTAGCCAACGCCACGGATGGTGGTGATCAACTGCGGATTCTCTGGATCATGTTCGATCTTCGCTCGAAGTCGTTGGACATGGACATTGACTAGCCTCGTATCTGACGAGTGACGATAATCCCAGACTTCATGGAGAAGTTCTTCTCTCGTGAACACTCGACCAGGCTCTTTGGCGAGCGCAACTAATAGATCAAACTCGAGTCGAGTCAATGCAATCGCTTTCCCACCACGGGTCACCGTGTGCTCGACTAGATCAATGTTGAGGTCACCCATGGTCAATGCACCACTTAACTGCCGTGAATTTCGACGGAGTTGTGCGCGGATCCTCGCGACAAGTTCTGAGTAATGCTCCATCGGTTTGACGAGGTAATCATCCGCTCCTGCATCGAGACCACTTATTTTGTCAGTGGTCTCACCTTTTGCAGAGAGGAAGATGATCGGTACTCGAGGCGACTCCTCACGAATCGCCTTACAGACCTCGACTCCATCAAGGCCAGGAAGCATCACATCTAAGAGAACGACATCTGGTTGGTTATTGCGAAATACATCCATGACCTCATCGCCACGGCTTACGAGATCGACTTCGATTCCAGCTCCGTTGAGGACGATCCCAAGCATCTCAGCGAGATCTTGATCATCCTCAACGACCAGAACCGATGGCATTAGCTGCCGTGCTCCCAAGAGTTCAAATACTCGACTTGCTCGGCAGTGAGAGTGTCAATTTCAGCGCCAAGACTCTTGAGTTTGAGTCGTGCCACTTCCTTATCGATCTCTGTTGGAACGTTGTGCACTCCTGGAGTAAGAGTCTTTGCAGTCTTGACTAACCATTCTGCAGTGAGTGCTTGGTCAGAGAAAGACATATCCATCACAACCGCAGGGTGTCCCTCAGCAGCACCGAGGTTGACTAAGCGACCCTCGGCGACAATCAGGATCCGACGGTCATCAGCCAACACATACTCATCGGTCTGATGTCTGATCTTCGAATTCTTCTTCTTTGCGTACTGCTCTAGCCAAGCGACATCAATCTCGATATCAAAGTGTCCCGAGTTGGCAAGGATCGCTCCATCTTTCATCAGAGAGAAATGCTCAGCACGAAGAACATCACGATTTCCAGTGACGGTGATGAAGATATCGCCAACCTTTGCTGCTTCATGCATTGGCATCACACGATATCCCTGCATCATCGCATCGAGGGCTTTGGTTGGGTCGATCTCGGTGACTACGACATCTGCTCCAAGGCCACGGGCGCGTTCTGCAACACCTTTACCGCAGTAACCGAATCCAGCAACGACCATGGTCTTGCCGGCGAGGAGAATATTGGTAGCACGGAAGATCGCATCAAGTGTCGACTGTCCGGTTCCATAACGATTATCGAACATATGCTTGGTATCAGTGTCATTGACTGCAACCATCGGGAATGTCAGAGCACCATCCTTTGCCATCTGCTTCAAGCGGATAACACCGGTGGTGGTCTCTTCGCACCCGCCAGCAATCTCAGGGAGAAGTTCACGACGAGTGGTATGCAAGGTGTTGACCAAGTCGCAGCCATCATCGAAGACTTGATGTGGTGCGATGTCGAGAGCGGCATTGATATGACCGTAGTAACCATCACGGTCGATTGCATTACGTGCAAAGACGGAGATTCCGTACTCATGGACCAATGCAGCGGCGGTGTCATCTTGAGTAGAGAGCGGATTCGATGCACAGAGTGCTAACTCCGCGCCTCCAGCCTTCAAGGTGATCATCAAGTTAGCCGTCTCTGTGGTGACGTGCATACAGGCAGCGATGCGGACCCCAGCGAATGGCTTCTCTTTCTCAAATCGCGCACGGATCTCTTTCAGCACCGGCATGTTTCGCCCTGCCCACTCGATCCTCTTCTTTCCTTCAGCCGCAAGCGAGGCATCAGCGATGTCGTGCTTAGGAAGCGCCATGGTCGTTGGATTCACAGAAAACCCCTCAAATACCTCGTTGGAGAAGCAGCCCCGACTATCGGAGCGAGGGGTGAATCTTACCCGTTAGCGAATCAAAGCGAGGACTTGATCTCGAATCTCGACCATCTTCGCCTCATCCTTAGCCTCCACATTGAGGCGGAGCAGGGGTTCAGTATTAGAAGCCCTTACATTGAACCACCATTGCGTCGAATCGACCGGCTCGACAGTGAGCCCATCCAATCGATCATGATGATGTGATGACTCTGGAAATGTAGTCAGGATTCGGTTGATCGCACCTTCGACATCATCCACCTTGCTATTTATCTCTCCACTCTGGCAATAACGATCATATTCGGTGAGTATCTGGCTCATGCTCTTTCGTGTTGCCTTCAAGGCAGCAATTGCATAGAGCGCAGCAAGCATTCCAGAGTCTGCATTCCAGAACTTCTCGAAATAGAAATGTCCAGAGTGCTCACCACCAAAAATCGCTTTGTTCTCTGCCATCAACTTCTTGATATAGGAATGTCCGACGCGACTTCGAATACCAGAACCACCACTCTCGTTGATCACTTCTGGTACCGAACGGGAGCAGATCAAGTTGTAGATGATCTTCGCCCCAGGACTCTTCGCTAATTCTTGTGCCGCTATAAGTGCGGTAAGAGCAGATGGTGAGATCAGATCACCTTTTTCATCAACCAAGAAGCAGCGATCAGCATCGCCATCAAAGGCCAGACCAAGGTCTGCCTCGTTCCTTCTTACTGCATCTTGAAGGTCAACCAGATTGGAGGGCTCGATTGGATTGGCTTCATGATTGGGGAAAGTCCCATCCAGTTCGAAATAGAGGGGAAAGAGCTCGCCCGATATTCGATCGAATACCTTCGGTGCGGTATGCCCTGCCATCCCATTTCCAGCGTCAATCACAAGGCGCAATCGTCTCCCCTTCGAAAAGTCGATCTCAAAGAGCGAGAAGAGGAAGTCGACATAATCGTGCAGAAAGTCTTGACTATCACTGCGTCCAGGTGGTCGATTGACGATTGGTGTGCCCTCGCGAATAGCGCTCTTGATCCAGCCAAGTCCAGATTCTTGACTGATCGGCCTCGCGCCAGAGCGACAGAGTTTTATCCCGTTATATTCGGCGGGATTATGGCTAGCGGTAAACATGGCACCAGGAAGGGCGAGGTGGCCCGAGGCAAAATAAAGTTGATCGGTCGAAGCCAAACCAATACGGATGACATCAAGTCCTTGGCTATTGATTCCATCTGAGAATGCATCGGCAAGCGGTGAAGAAGATGGGCGCATATCCTCACCAATGACGACTTTTCCGGGTTCACGTTCCATCTCGATGAATCGCGCGAAGGCACTTCCTGCTGCGAAGGCGAATTCCTCATTGATCTCAGAACCGACGAGACCACGAATGTCATATGCCTTGATGATGCGATCAAGGGTCGCAGGCTTGATCATGAGTCCCTAACTTCTTCCCTAGCAGTTCTACGAATTCTAGAGGGCTCGAAGGTGTCCGCGTCTTCTCAACTCTGGTTGAAGATTCGCATCTGATCCTTGCGCATCTGAATCATCCTCGAGAACGCCACGTACTGCATTGGCGATCTCATTGAAGTCCTCATTGGAAGCTACTGGTTGGTCAGAAATCTCATTGATGATGATCTTCCAGCCGAGCGGGACTTTGAGTGATTGGCTATGACGAAGACATAAGTCGTAAGTATGCGGTTCGACAAATCCTTGAATCGGAGAGAGCTGTGCGATTTGATCGCCGTAGTTGTAGGAGAGAATCGCAACAGCACGTTCGTTGCATGAGGTCCGCGAACACCTTCTCACACCTGCGACTCTACTCATCACTTCCTCTTCCCGGACTGGGACGTCACCACCAAAAGAAATCAACTACGGATTGGGAGCCTAGTAGAGCGAAGGGAATCAACCGAAGAGCGCGCCGAGATCAAATGTTGGTGTCGTCGCTCGTTCGAGTTCAGTCCCTGGATTGAGTGGAATACTCGTGAACCCATCACTGCTCGACCACGTTGCGCCAAAGTGAATCGAATCGAGACCACTTAACTCGATCAATCGCGAATTGGGCGGCACCTTCCACTGCAAGACCTCGGCACCATTGAGATTCTTCGTGAGGGTCTTTCCATTGCGCAGTTTGACCAGAGCTTTCACTCTCACGGTTTTGCCCACCATCGTGATGGTCGGCTCCAATCCACCAACATTCCACCCCACTCCTTTGAGCGAGATCGATGGAGTGGACCAAGCGAATTCTCTTCCCGTGCTGCTGTAGACCGATCCCGCAATCGGTTCGGTCGATGTGACAATCAAAGTTGCCGGACGTTTGCCGAGCTCCTTCGGCAATCGAAGCGAGGTCACACGTTCGCTCTCGATGGTGCGATCAGAGAGTCCTACCGGTGTGAAACGACTGCCATCGCTAACCAATTCGACATCAACGACAGCCGATCGTGCGCCTGTTGCAATGAGATGTAATTGATGCGTCTGGATAGCTGAACCACGATGGCGAACCGGTATCGCAGTGATCACCAATCGTTGACTCGCTTCACCTGATGAGACGAAATCAGCGCCAAGGGAATTCAAACCCCGACCTCGCTGATCGAAGAGAAATGCGCTCACTCTTCCTGAACGGGTAATCACTTCGAGCGCAACGACCCCTTCCCCTGGTGCAAGAGAATCGACTCGCACCTCCCGCTGCGAGACAGCAGGGAGAGCAATGACTTTCTCGCCCGTTTTTCCTGACTCGCCAAAGGAGCGAATCTCAATCGTGGAAGTGCTGAGCCCTGAGTTGATGACCAAGATTCGCGCAGTCGATCCAAGGCCACCGCTTCCTCCGACAAACCATTGATCTCCAGAGCCGATGAGACAAGTAGTTGCGGAGGTGTACTTGCCCGCACGAGATCTAATCACGGTCGAGGAGACCTCACTACCTGCGACGACTATTGAGCCGCTCGAGAGTAGATAAGGATTGCTCTTTGCCTTGGCGAAGTTGATCTTTCGACTCTTTGCATCTTTGATCTTCGTCGCCGCACTCGGCAAGAGCGCCACCGTCCTTGCATCGCCACCGAGATTTGGACAGACAGTCGCAGGGATAGATGCGGTGCGCTCGACGCGAGCGCTTGGATCGCTCTGCCTCCAGGCAACCGTTGAGATGAGAAGTGATCCAATCAAAAGCAGTGCGCTTTGCACCCGCCAATATCGAAGCGGCGCACTCTGGCTCATGCGATCAGCGCTCATGACAATTCCTCTATCGGCACATCACTTCGTCGGCGCCTTGACGGAAGAGCAAGGATGGCAAAGGTGGCAAAAGCAATGAATTGCAGTGAGAGCCAGCCACGTCGAGAAGTGCCGTCGTGATAGATGATGAAATCTCCCCCTTCGACAAGGAACGCTTCGGTGACTTCAAATTGCGGCAGACCAGAGACACCTCGGGTTAACTCGACTCGATTGTTATTGACCAACATCCGCCAGCGATCGTCAAAGCGTTCGGCGATGGTCACGATGCCGGGTCGAGTAATTGTTCCTTCTGCTGCCACCTCATCACTTCCCAGCGAAATGGAAAGCTCGGTAGCTGCATCGCCATCAACATCAGGCAAGAGCGAGATTCGCGAGGATGCTCCAACTACCTTCCAGACCACGCCTGCATCGGTAGAGCTAGCGCGAGTGAACCCTCCGATTCCATCAATGGTCCGAGCAAGGGACTTGTTCACTGGTTGAGTCAAGAATAGGTATCGAATTCCATAGTCACCAAGAATCGAACTACTTTCAATTCCAGCCCCCGTGACTAATCCCGCGACAGCTTCTTCGATTGGCTCACTGCTTCCATAGACGATATCGGAATCACCGATCTCCAATGGTTTGTCGCGAACCACCCAGTAGAGCAAACGTCCCTCACGTTCGCGTATCAGCAGAGACTTGTATCGCTCCTGTGTCGTCGCATTAGCGATGATGAATGCTGGGACTGCGAAAGTCTCCTCACTCTTCACAGGTCCTCCTGCACCTGGACCCAACCACCAGATGATGGAAGAGAGTGAGGTGAGCAAGACAGAGATCGCAATTGCGGCCGCCGCAAAGTGTCTGAAGTTGAGTGCAGAGTCACGAATCTGAGGCAAGACAAGTTCAAGAAGCCTAATTCCGGCAATGATCGAAGCTGCAATGAAGAGAGTTGTCGCGCCACCGAGTGAAGGTGAGATCAATTGGCTACTTCCATGACCTGCAATCGAAAAGAGTGAGAACAAGGCTGTGATGGAAGAGATGAAGAGCGCAATCAGCGCGAACTGTCGGCAGTCCCGTCGAAAGAGAGCAATGATCATGATTATCGGTGCGGCCGAGAGTGTCGCAAGGCTGAGACCGGGATTGCCAAAGAGCAGGAGAAGACCATTTGCACCATCGAGGCTTACTCCAGGCTCAAGGAGAGCGCGCGAAGGATGAGCCAAAAGTTCAAGTGACCACGGGACATTGATTGCGATCGCACCAACCAAGATCAGAGATCGCTTCACAACTCTGGCAAGCACAAGCTGGAGATCTTCTCGATCGCCCCTCAATCTTTTACCGAACTCACCAAGGGTTTGCATCATCGAAAGAAGAAAGTGCCAGGATGTAAGGACTATGAATGCTGGCGGCGAGAAGGCAAGGGCAATTGAGTAGAGGAGTGCATGGGCTGCTACTGCGCGCCAGCTCAGAGTCTCAATCGCACTTGCGCCCATCATCGACTTGAACAAGAGAGGAGTTATCAAGGCGATGACCAGCGTTCCTATCAAGCCATGGGTGACGGCATGAAGTATCGGTGGCGAGAATGCATAGGCACTCGCCGCCGCAAGTGCAATCAATGTGGAGGTAGTAAATCCCTTTGCGAATCGATATCCGATCCAGAGCGTCAGTGGAATCGCAGCATAGAAAAAGAGGGTAATCATTAGCTTCAAGTTCCCAAGCAGTAGCCCTGAAGCCAATCCCACTACAGCAATCCAGGTCGGCGTATTAGCGCTTGAACCAAGAGCGATCGGGTGCCAGGACTCAAAATACTTACTGATCAAATCCATCCCACTCGATGGCGATTGGAGCAGCGCCCCTCCCTCGATAGCACCAAGACGATTTCTTGAAGCGATTAGGGTTAAAAAGAGAACTGCGAGCGAGAAGAGAAAGAGCGGTCGAGTGAAGAGAGTGCGAAGCGTTGATTTCCGCTCGGTGAATATCTCTTCCTCTTCAAGCTTTTCGTCATCAATATCCAGGACTGATCTCTCGGGCTCGTTCGGCAGTATTTGAAACGGGATTCGCCGAGCGAGATAGCGCTCCAGTGCATTTCTCGCCCTTTCGAAAGCGAGGCGAAATTGAATACCCCGTGGTGGAAGGAAAGATCTAATCGCTGACCCTGCAAGAAGGCGTTGACCTCGCCGCACCTTTCGTGCGGCAAAGATCTCTTGCGGCTTGATAAGGACTAGTGCAACTGCTGCCAATTCATCGAGGGCATAACCAGGAAGTTTGGCGATGAGATATCCGATCGAGCGTACGAGGGCACTAAGCAATAGCTGGAGAGCGAGGATGGGCAGATAGATCAACGACGCATTGGCTAGAAGTACATAAGCAGCATGCCTTCGATCTAATAGAAGTGGACGGTGTAGAAGGGCATCGTCCACATCAATGGAACGTCGCTCATTTGATGCCGCTTCACCGTGATAGGCGATCGCCTCAGGGACTGCGACAACTGAATGTCCCGCTGCCCGCACACGCCAGCCAAGATCTACATCATCACGAAAGAGCGAGAGCTTGGGATCGAAACCGCCAAGCTCGGTGAATACTTCACGGCGAATCAACATGGCGGCGGTGCTTACAGCTAGGACATCACGCTCGTCATCGTGCTGACCCTGATCCTGTTCGCGATATTCCAACCCGGTCCACCTGGCGCCATTTGTGGCGATACTGACGCCCAACTCCAGCAAGTGCTTGCGATTGTGCCAACCACGCAACTTCGGTCCAGCAAGAGCGACTTGTGGCTTCTCTTTTACCCCAGCGAGAAGACGCTCGAGGGCATCTTTTGCAGGTGCGCAATCATCATGCACGATCCAAAGCCACTCTTGCACTGCTGGCAAAGTAGATTGAGAAGCGGAAGAAGCGCTCTTGCCTTTTGGCTCTGTCGCAACGAAAGCGGGAGTCGCATCAACAGCGAGCTGAACTGCTTCGCCAAAACCCATGCCACGTGTCGTCTGGATGACATGTATCCCTGCGCTTCGCAGTAAGCGAACTGAATCATCCGTAGAACCAGTATCAACTGCAACGATTCGATCAATCGGATGACTCTGCGATGCGAGGGCAGCGACGGTCTGTGGCAACCATGTTGCACCGTCATGAGAGACAAGGATCGCGGTAACACGAATCATCGGTGACCTACACCGATTGAAGTCAGAAGAAGATCGAGTGAGTGGCGAGGAGTTCGAGCGTTACGCGGGTCTGCGCTTGAGGCGACGACGTTCGCGCTCGGAGAGCCCGCCCCAAATTCCAAAACGTTCATCATGTGCCAAGGCATATTCGAGACACTCCGCTCGAACTTCGCATGACATACAGACGCGCTTTGCTTCGCGGGTTGAGCCACCCTTTTCAGGGAAGAAAGCTTCTGGATCGGTCTGAGCACAGAGAGCTCGCTCCTGCCAAGACAGTTCAAGGATCTCCCCACTTCCTAACTGAACACTGGGACCAGTCTCTCGATAACTTCCATCACGCCGCGGATTGACATCTCCGGTCGAGGGTTTGAGCATGCCAGCGACACTCCCATTCGCAAACAAGGGGCCAAGATGGCCCCCTAACTAGGCTGAATTACACGCATGTAAGACCCCTAAGTCAAGTAGGAATTGGGGTCAGAAACCCAGGACTTCGCCCTGGCAATTATCAAGGGTGATGTGTGAGTTCGGTGCGACGAAAGCAGATTCGATTCTCAAGCCATCAGAGATCCTTGCACCCGCACTGACAATGCTGGAAAGAATGGTGCAGTTCTGTCCAATCTCTGCGCCAGCAAGGACAACAGAACCAGCATCAATCACTGAATTTCCTGCGATTTTCGCTGAAGATTCGATTACTCCCTGCCCAGTTGGCGAGTTACTCATCGGTGTTGCAGGTGAATGGAATCGACCAGTAACGAGATCCGCTGACGCAGCGATCAGTGCGCCAGGAGTGCCAATATCGCGCCAGTATCCATGGTCGACAAATCCTCTGATCCGACGACCTGACTTCAATAATGTGGGGAAAGTCTCGCGCTCGATACTGACTACTTGCCCGCTAGGAATCTCATCAATCACTCTTTTTTTGAATACATAGCATCCCGCGTTGATTTGATTAGTTATCGGGCGATCCATCTTCTCCAAGAAATCGGTAACCCAACCCGAAGCATCTGTCGGGACAACACCAAAGGGGCGTGCATCGGAAACCTTTGTGAGATAGAGCGTCACATCTGCATCTACTTCGCGGTGCTTCGCTATCTGACCGCTCAAGTCATGATCTGAGAGCACATCTCCGTTGAATATGACGACCGCGTCTTCGTCATCAAGATCAAGAAGCGAAACTGCATTTCGAATTCCACCACCAGTACCGAGCGCTTCCCGCTCGGTTGCATACCTGATCTTCATACCAAATCGAGAACCATCACCGAAGTAGGGTTCAAAAACTTGCGCAAGATAACTTGTTGCAAAGACTAACTCGTCGACTCCCGCTTCCTTCGCTTGAAGGACTTGGTGCAGTGTGAATGGAACCCCACCAACTGGAAGCATTGGTTTGGGTGTCTGGTTAGTTAAAGGTGCAAGACGTGTGCCGCGTCCTCCAACAAGAAGAATCGCCGCTACCCGATCAGACATCTAATCGACCTCCTCACTCTTACAAAAACTCCTGCTCAAACACTTGCTCAAACACCTGCAAAAAAACTAGGAATGAAGAATTCGCTCTATCGCCTCATCGATTTTCGCATCGGTCGCTGTGAGGGCGATTCTTATGTGGCGAGCGCCCCCTTTGCCATAGAAATTCCCGGGAGTTACCAAGATTCCGCGCTCAGCAAACCAAGCGACCTGGGCCCAATCTTCCTCACCATTCGAGCACCAGATATAGAGCCCCGCATCAGAGAAGTCGACTGCAAATCCCTTCGAGGTCAGTGCCGGTGCAAGACGTTTTCGCCGTGCGGCGTAGACCATCGCCTGTTCTTGCACGTGAACCTCATCGCCCAGTGCCACCGCTACCGCGTGCTGCACCGGGGCCGGTGCCATCATCCCGGCGTGTTTACGTAGTTCAAGCAGGCGCGAGATCAGCGCTGGGTCCCCAGCGACGAAGGCCCCCCGATACCCCGCAAGATTAGAGCGTTTGGAGAGCGAATGGACAGTGAGGAAATTCTTGTTATCCCCTCGCGCCAATTGAAAGGTCGATATGGGTTTCTTCGAATCACCAAAGGAGAAGTAACACTCATCAACAGCAACGATTGCACCCCTCGATCGATGCGCAAGTGCGGCTGTGATCTCATCGGCGCTATGAACTCGACCTGTTGGATTAGAGGGAGTATTTACCCAGATCAGATCTCCAGAATCTGTATTCCATTTCGTTGCATCAATTCCCACTTCCTCGATCTCGGCACCCGCAATGATCGCTCCGACGCGATATGTGGGATATGCAATTTCAGGTATCAGTACCTTCTTGCTACGGAGCATGAAGGGCAACCAGGCAACAAATTCCTTAGAACCGATCACCGGCAGTACATCAAATTCCCCTGCTGCACCGAGTTGATCGCGACAGTACGTGATGATTGCGCGACGAAGTTCCGGTGACCCTGTCGTTACCGGATAACCCGGGGCATTCGATGCTTCTTGTAGCGCCTTTTGAATGAAATCAGGAGTCGGATCAACTGGAGTCCCTTGTGAAAGGTCTATCGCTCCTTTGGGATGGTTCTTTGCTCTTACGCCATAGGGAGCCAGTAGATCCCAAGGGAAATCTGGCAATGCAAAATCAGAGGTGCTCAGTTGCTCTCCGGCTTCTTCTGGATTTGAAGAACTACTGGATGATCCTTGCCTGTTGGACCGACCTTTGCCGCACCGCCAGGTGAA
>Ga0194126_10002272_pt1 | contig 31323 bp, 24 predicted proteins | sample TA2KigC150mmetaG_FD_148641 | JGI IMG/M metagenome (GOLD analysis project Ga0194126, IMG submission 148641) | Freshwater microbial communities from Lake Tanganyika, Tanzania - TA2015035 Kigoma Deep Cast 150m | ecosystem: Environmental > Aquatic > Freshwater > Lake | place: Tanzania: Lake... | reverse complement strand
AACGATTACGATCTCGGCCGCGCCTTTCCCGGAGAGAACACAGCCTAAGTTCCTGTTTCATCAGCTATAGCCACGAGGACAAGGGGTTTGCTCGTTCGTTGCATGACCGGCTTCAGGAGCGGGGAATTCGGTGCTGGCTCGACGAGCATCAACTTCTACCCGGTGACGATCTGCACAACGGTATCGACCGAGGCATCCGGCTTTGGGACAAGGTACTGCTCTGTGCCTCCAAGGCATCACTCACTAGTTGGTGGGTGGACGGAGAAATCAACCGCGCGTTCCTGAAGGAGGTGGAACTCACAAAGGAGCGCGGTGAGAAAGTCCTCGCGTTGATTCCGCTCAACTTGGACGGCTTTCTATTCAGCACGGACTACAAGAGTGGCAAGAAGGCAGAGATCACCAGCCGCGTAGCAGCTAACTTCGTCGGCTGGGAGCAAGATCATGCACTGTTTGACGCCGAACTTGAGAAGGTCATCCGCGCTCTGCACACAGGTCAGAACCACAAGGATCCTCCGACGCCGGCGGCCAAGTCTATGGCTCGGCGCAGCCCCTCCGGCTCCGGTTCCTGCTGAATCGTCCCGCTCGCTGGCTCGCCGCCGCGCGCTTAAACGCGGGCGGGTTGCGCGTCAGCCGGGGCGACGTTGAGAAGTTTGCGGCGGAACGCAAGTTCCGGGGTTTTCTGGAAACGAGCGCGAAGAAGAACCCGGGGTGCGAGGAACTCAAGCAGGCCATCCTCGCTGGCATCAACTGGGACGAGATTCCCTGTCGCACCACGGAGGTGCTGTTCAAGCGGCTCAAGGAGGAGATCATCCGCCTCAAAGACGAAGGCCGGGTGCTGCTGCGGTTCAACGAACTGCGCGAGACGCTGCAACTGCGGTTGTCCGGCGAGTTCCAGCGGTTCGCCGACGAGGAACTGCGCGTGGTGGCCGGACGGGGACCTGGGTGGGAAGACAGGATGAACATGATTCACAGGATGTGCTCGCGGAGGCCAAGCAGCCTCGGCCCGGGCCGCCTTCTCTCCTGTCCATCCTGTTAATCCTGTCCCAGTTCGGTGGGATGGTGTGGGAGCTGGCGTTCGGCAGTTGGGTGTTGCTCCAGCCGGAGCGCATCAACGCCTACGCGCAGGCCGTGATCCGGACGTTGCAGGCAGACGAGCATCAGCGCGGCTGCCTGATGGAGGAGCGGGTCTTGAAGGGCGACCTGGCGTCTGGATTTGGAGAAGGCATTTGGAACCGCGCGAAATACGCGAAAAGGAAACAGGTTCTGAGTCGGGACCACTGCTTTAAGCAACTCGTGCGATTGCGTTGCCTTCTCTGGTCTTTCTTTCGCGTGTTTGGCGTGTTTCGCGGTTTGAAGCTTGGACGAGATTTACGCAACGCTGGTGGTGCGGCTGCATCACACGGAGCCGTTCCAGCAGGATCAGCTCTGGCGCTACGCCGCCGATTTCAAGACGAACACCGGGAGGCAGCTTGGCGTGAAGCTGACCCGGCGCGCGCCGGGCGTGGGCGAACTGGACGTGTATTTCGATCCGGCGGTGGCGATGGATGAGAAGATCACTAACCGCCAAATACGCGAAATACGCGAAAGGAAGAAGGAGTTGCACTTCGTATTCCGCCCTGTTTCCTTTTTCGCGTGGTTCGCATGTTTCGCGGTTGCTGTTTTCCAGATCGAGTCCACGGACGACGCGCACAAGGCCACCGGCGCGAAGCTCTACCTGCAACTCAAGTCGGGCAATTACCAACTTCACCCGCTCGTGGTGTCTTTCATTGCTGACGCCGTTCTATTTGTCGCAGCACCGTTTCGTCACGATGGGCTTGGCGCGGCCAGCGGCGCGAGCCGCAGGGTGGTGAAGAGGGTGAGGTTGGGCTTCATGGTCATTTCGTGGTTCTGGGTGGCGGGTTTCACTTTCCCTTTCCCAGCCCGTCGGTTTCGGGATTCAGGCGTTTGACCTGAAGTGTCACGGGGCCGCCGACTCCTGTCCGCACGCGGATCTCGCGCTGGGTCGCAACGCGCAGGGTGCTGCCGGGGCGGTAGTGGATTTCCACGCGGCCAGCATACGGGCTGTAGAGCGTGAAGTCGACTGCAACATCCTCCGGCCAGCAGGGCAGCACGACCAGTTCGTCCGGGTAATCCTGCAGCAACATCTCCAGAACGGGGAGCACGCCGGTTCCCATTCCTTGCAGGCTCGGGCACTCCGGCAGCGAGGGAGCGGCGGGGTTGTTCTGTGCGGTCTCACGTGCCAATCCGCAAGGGAGGACGAAGGTGCGGGAGAAGTGCCGGTCATGCCACTGGGCCACCTCCTCTCGCAGACCCAGGCAGGCGGCGAACACCACGTCGAGGTCCCAGGCGTGGAAGGAGTGCTGAAAGAGGCGGTCGCGGTAGGACCGCAGGGCACGGTCACGATCCGTCTCGCCTCGCAGCACCAGCTTCGCCGGCCAGACCGCGTAGAGTTCCGTCTGTTGCGCGTTGAGTTGGTAGAACGATTTGCCCTGCGACCAGGGCAACACATAGAAGGATTGATACTGCTCCACCGCGCAGATCAGGCCGGTCATCCAGGAGTTGTAGCGGAGGTGATAGCGGAAGAGGTCGATCTGAAAGCGCACGGGGGTTTCGCGGCGCTCGCCTGCGCAGCAAGCCAGGTAGTAACGATAAAGATCGAACGCGGCTTTCTGACGGAGCAGAGAACCGTCTTTGTCGTCCGGCTCGAAGGAGGCACGCGCCCAGAAATCGCGCCACCAGGTCTCGTGGGCCGCCACAAAACCCTCCGGGCCATCGCCCAGCGCCTGGCGCAAACGCCCGGCCGCCGCGGCCGTGAAGGCATCGCGCCCTCTGAGAGTGGAGACGCCCGCGAGCAGGAGGCTGTGGCGGGCGGCCGCAGGCAGGGTGAGGGTCCGTTCGGCGACCGCGGGAACGGCTCCGTTCACGCCGATGGCCAAGCCGAACGTCCGGCCTGCCAGCCAGGGCCGGTTGTTTGCCTGAACCTCGGCGGCACGAGCCGGGCTCTCGCGCTTGATCGGCGCCACGGTTCCAGCCGGATTCTCGTGCCACAGGCGGACGCTGCCGTCGCTCGCGACCGTGACGCTCGAAGGCGCGTCCTCCTCCAGCCGCATCGTCAGTGGCTCCGGCGTCTTCCGCTCGTCGATGATATCCAGGCGGATGATGTCGTCGGGGACATGGGCCCGGATCTCGACACGGACCAGTCCGTTGGACGTCTGGGCGAAGGCTCGGATGACCGAGCGCCGCAAGTCGTGCTCCATCCGGAAGTTCGTGGCCGTGGCAAACGGGCGTCCCCCAAGGTCAAGGTGCAAGCGCGCGAGCGCCCGGAGTTGGCCACTCTCGTCTATCGACGCCGAGTGGTTCACTTGCATCACCATCTCGTCCGGGAAGCTGACGGTCAGGCCGGACACGCCCGTCCCCGTGGCCATGAATTCCCATTCCTTGATTGGCCTGTCGTCGAAGGTGATGCGTCCGTCGGGATGATAGACGCCGGTCAGGCCCAGCGCGGCATCGCCCAGTACAACCACGTCGCGTCGGGGCTGCTCGTTCCCAACCACCACCAGCGAGACGTCGTCGAAAGACACTTCTTGATCGCCTGTCCGATCGGTCGTGCCGCGCAACTGCACCTCCCCGCCGCCGGTTGGATGGTCAGCCACGGTGAACACCGCCTCGTAGCGGACCCAGGCGTTTCCGGTCGCCTTGAGCGGTGTCAGCGGATACTGCGCATAGCCGGGCGGCGCATCCTGGCTGATCATGACCAAGGCATCGCCAAGGGCTGCGCTGGCGCGATACCAGAAGCTCAGCTTCAGACGGTCGCCGCGTTTGACGGTGGCGAACAGATCAGGAGCCCGGTAGACCCACCGCGCATAGACGTCGCCGCTCCGGCACACCATCTTCGCGGCGCAGCGGCCAGAGTGGGGCCGCTCTGCGGATCGCTCAAACACGGGTTTTCCTGCGTTTTGAGTGCCAAGCCAGCTACCGCGGGGGGCGCCTGGCTGCTCTTCAAACCCCGGATCTGCGATCAGGTTGACCTCAGGCGTGGACGCTTCCGCGAACGCGGCCAGCGTCGCGAGCCACAGGGCGGTGATGAGTGTGAGGGTGCATTTCATTCTGTTGAAGCCTTTGTGGGAGTTGTTGGCAGTGGCGTGCGAATGTCCGCGAACGGAACGACGATGAAGCCGACCTGGTCGTAACGCTCTTTCTTCCTGTCCCCTTGGTGAAGATCGCCGCGCTCGTGCAGGATGCCGACGCTGCCGTCCGGCATCACCGCGATGTCCGAATACCCCGTGAAGTTGGGGGCCGGTTTCCTGGCGTAGCGGAAGGCTTTCGTCCACGTATACCCATCATCTTCGCTGAGCTTCAGCGTGCCATCCGCACGGACGGTCGCGTTGGCGGGATTCGAGAACAGGATATTGCCTTTGCCGGTTGCCGGGTTCACCGAATGGAAAAGCAGGCTCGCCTGGCAGCCGCGCGGCTCGACCAGCGCCTGCTCCAGCCAGGTCTTCGTGAACGCCACGCCGCCGTTCGTGCTGATGGACACGACGCGGTGGTGTTCGCTGTCGTTCTGGTTGCGGCTGTTGAGCATCAGGTCGCCGTTGCTCAACTCGACCACCGTGCATTCAGTGGTCTGAAGCCGCGGCACGCTGCCGCCGATGTGCCAGGTCTCGCCGTTGTCGTCGGAGTAGATGACATGCGAGGCCATGTGCGTCCGTTTGGTGTTGTGGCGGGCGGGAACGATGATGCGCCCCTTGTGCGGCTCGCTGCGCTTCACGATGGCGTGGCAGGGGCCGGTGCCATACCATTTCCACTCCGGCTGGTAAACCGAGGTCGTGATGTTGCGCGGCTTCGACCACGTCACGCCGTCGTTATCCGAGTGCATGACAAACACCTCGCGCGTCGTGCGGTCTTTTTCGGAGGCAATCCACTTGTTCCAAAGCCAGACCAGCAGAATCCGCCCCGAGGGCAGCACGACGGGACACTGGTTCTTGCAGGGGTTGCGGCCATCGTTGGCGAGCACCTGCAGCGGCCCCCAGGTGCGCCCACCATCCGTGGAACGCTTGAGCACGACATCCATGTCGTCCTCGTCCTTGTGGCTGTTGACGCGCCCTTCACAAAAGGCCAGCACCGTGCCGTTCGTGCTGACCGCCAAAGTCGGGCAGCGGTAAACCGCATAGCCCTCCTTGCCTCCCACGAAGGGAACCGAATCAACCCGGCCCCCGGTGACACCATCGCCATGAAGGCCGGCAACCGGGGCGAGCAGAAGGGCGGCGAGGAAAGTGAGAGCGGGTTTCATCGAAGAACTCATTGTGGATTGGCTGACTGCGGCCCGCGCTTGTCGTCCGTTGATTCTTCGCCCACCTGCCACCGGGGCACGCAGGTGAAGCTGCATGCTACCGGAATTGAGGTTCTCATGTCCTTGAATTCTGAGGAGCTGCTGAAATGGGTGGCGACGTCGCTCATCGCTTCACCTCCACCAATACACGCTGGTAGCGGGTGAGGCGAGGTGTGCCGTGATCGGTCACCGCGAGGATGACGTGCATGGTGCCGGAGCCAGGGGCCATGACGGCGCGCGTGGGCACGGTGAACCAGGCCTGCGATTGGTCGAAGTTCTGGATGACGAGGGGCTGTCCGCTCCGTGAGTTGGAAACGGGAAACGTCCCCGCCTCATGGTAATAGAACCATTGATACGAAAGGGCGTCGCCGTCCGGGTCGGTTGAACCGGCGGCGCTGAGGTTGACGCGTCCGCCGGGCTTGGCGGTGAGCCGGCTCGCGTGGGCGAGCTTCGGCACGGGCGGATGGTTGGCCAGGTGGTAGGGCTTGATCGTCCAGTCCATGCGCGCGGCGAAGTCGTTCTGATACGCCGAGCGCCAGCGCCAGATGGTGGCGTGGTTGTCATCGTGCCAGCGTCCATCGATGCCGAGCACTTCGTCGTCGGCGTCGCTCCAGAATGGGCGGGTCTCGGCCTGAGGATGCCACTTCTGGAGGCGCGGCGTGTAGAACTCGTAGCGGCCACCCCAGCCGCCCCAGTGCGGGTGTTCGGGATCGCTCAGGCCGTTGTGGATCAAGTTGAGGAACGACGGCGTGTCGCCTTCCATCAGGTATTCCCAGAGCGGGTATTCGGTGCCGAGCGGTCCCTTGCGGCGGATGTTGCGGTCGAGCCACTCGTTGGTCACCAGTTCGAAGTCGGCGCCGTCGCAACGCGCGTGAAAATTGTCGCCGCTGATCCCGCTCCACGTCGCATGGTGATAAGCGCCGCCGTCATGGTAGCCGGGGCTGGCGATGTAAAACAGATTGGTGAAGTTCTGTCGCAGCCACGGGCCGCTGTCGTCCTGGTCCGAGATGGTATAGACGCGGAGCTTGGCGACGAATTGATCCAGTTGCGAGGTCGTGCGGGTGGCGCGGATCTTCCAGAGCGCCTGCGCCAGCACGTTGGGGCCGCCCCACACCGGCACCCAGAGCGGACGTGGGTCCGCCTTGTCCGCGGCCTGGATGAGCAGTTCCGAGCCGGACGAATCATGCCCTTCCCCGACGGCCTTCATGCCGTAGAGCGCCGGGCCCTCCTTGACCACGGAAAGCAGGTGCCCGGTCGTTGGAAAACCCGGCTCGTGCAGGAGCAGGTTGTCGCGGACCTTGCCGTAAGCCTCGACGATGCGGCGAATGCGCGCTGCGGCGGTCCGGTTTTGCTGATGAATGGAGGTGGTGGCGATGAGGCCCTCGACGTCCCAGTGATTGCAGTACGTGAGGAAACGCACCATGGACATGGCGTCGTCGGGTTCGTTCTCGATGTCGGTGAGCACGAAGACGCGGGGCTTGTCGTTCTGGGCGGACAGGCCCGTGCCGCAAACCAGCAGCAGGGCGGCGAGGAAGGTGAGGATGGATTTCATAATCACTTCGAGGGCTTGGGGAACTCCGGCACGGCCGGGTCATGCACGAACAGGATGTCATCCACGGTGAACTTATACGTGCCGGTCATCCAGAAACAGAAATCCCGGTTCTCCAGATCGATCCTGCCGTTGTTCGTGCGCAGCACCCTCTGAAAATCCGCCAGACGAACCTGAATGACGCACGGTTCCGTGCCGGACAGCATCTCGGGCAGATCCACCTGCCAGATTTCCTCTGAACCGTCAATGAAGCCCATGGAGATCGTCCCCTCGGAATCTTTCAATCCGTAGGGCTTGAACCAGAGGCGAAGGGCATTGCAGCCGGAAAGGTCCTGGTTTGGCCGGGGGAACTTCGCCATGCTCCTCCGCTTGGTCGTGGGACCGGTGTTGGCAATCGTCAGACCGCGATTCCCACCGCTCTTGTGCTGGGAGTCGAACGTGGCGACGATGCCAGTGCTCCAGTAGGGCTGGTACCACGTCTTGAAGATGTCCGTCCCGACCTCGAAATCCTCCACCAGCACGGCCTTGTCGTACCTGGGAGCCTCGGACAATGCGAAACGGAACGGGTGCCGGGGCCCGTCGAATGGACCCGGATCGGTCGGGACCTTGGCGAGCACGGTCAAATCGGCTCCAACCTTGTCCGCCCGTGCGTGGTCCACCTGGCTGAGTTTCAGGGTGTGGGCAAAGTTACGCACCGCCCCTTGTGATTGGCGCACGCTGCCCTGGCCAGGATTGAGCACCTCTTCCAGGTTTCCGGCCAAGATCGCGGCGTTGCCGTCCGACAGCTCCTTGCCCGAGAGGCTTTGAACCAGGTCCTGAATAAACGTAGCGAGATACCTGTCATCGGCTTTCAGCAACCCTCCGGGCGCAAGAGCCGCAATATCCCGCGCCAACTCTTCCTTCGAAACGGCCGTGAGGTTCTGGAGGTGGTCACACACCTTTTGGGTCTCAGCGCGGATGAATGGGGTTGGATTCGGCTTGTTCGCTGCCGCTTTCTCCTGCCGAGCGCTGGCAGCGGGCAGGTCGCCCTTGTAGTAAAAAGTGTCGGCGTTGTTCCCCGGTTTGCCTGACGATGTGGGAGCCGCTGGCTGAGCGGCGGTTGCACTGGGATGCGATGCGCCGACGGCGGCCGATACAGCGAGACTGAAAAGGAGGGTGGAGGGTTTCATGGCAGGAGATGGTTTGCGGTTGACTTGCACCGGCAGCCCCGAAGCGATGCCGCGACCACGTAGCAGACGCGGACGGTGATCCTTGGTCCGAACGTGGAGCGTGCTTGGGCGGTGTTCATCAGGCTCTCCCCAGCTTTTTCATCCCCTTGTAGCAGCGGCGGACGGTGTCGAGGGCATCGCCACCACGCTCGTCCTCCACGATATACCACTCGGTCCCACCGACCTGCTCACAAGCGTCGAGCAGGGCCTTGAAATTAATGTCGCCTTCGCCAATGGCCGCGAATGGCGGTCCGCCACATTCCTTCAAGTGAATCGTCCGGGAGCGGCCGGGATACTTCTTCACGACCTCGACGGGATCCACCTTGTAAAGCACGCAACTGGAGGTATCGATTTGCATCGCCACGTCCGGCGGTGTCTTGCCGAAGAACAGGTCCCAGCCGGACACCCCGTCGTAGAGTTGGCCCTGGTAACCGTGATAGCCGAGAACCATCTTGGCGGCCTTGACCTTCGGAACCGGTTCGGAGAACAGCCTGGCCTTGGCCAGCCAAGCGTCCTTGGACTTGAGGTCCATCCACGAAACGATGAGGTATTTGTTGCCCAGCACCTGGTTGAACTCGATGGTGGCCGCGAGGTTTTCCGGCTGGATCGTCTCGAGGGGCGTGTGCGTGCCGCAACAGACCAGGCCGTGGTCGTCCAGCATCTTGCGCAGTTCCTTCGCCTGGAGGTCGTGGTAGCCCGCAAACTCGACGCCCTGGTAGCCGATCTCCGCCACCGTGCGGAGTGCTTTCGGCAGGTCCTTCTTGCACGCCTCGCGAATGGACCAGAGCTGAAGACCGATGGGGATCTTCCTGGCGGGCGCAGAAAAGGCCAGCAAACCGAGACCGAGAGCGGCCGTGCCGACAGCACCCGTCCTGATGAAGTAGCGGCGGGACACGTGAAGATTGAGCGTGGGATTCATAGGGAACGAGGACTCTGTCTGGTGTTGGCTGGAGGCGCTTCGCCCGTTGGCGGCTTCAGCGCGGCTGGGTTTCTGGCGAATTCCACCAGCGTCCGGTATTTGTGGGCCTGCTCGATCGGTTGGCCGGTAAACTCCATTGCGCCCCACGATCCGCCATCCCCAGCCTGTCCCACGTGGCAGTAGTGTGAGAAGATGCTGAAATAACGGGCCATCTCAGCGAGGTACTCGGCGTAGAGATCATACATGGCCGGGTTACGATTGAGGCCTGCGCCCCGCCGGGTGCAATGCTGCCCGCCCTCGCAGGCGATCAGGGCCAGCCCGGCGGCGTCGGCCAGCTTCTTGTGCATGGCCGAGTCGTCGGCCGAACGACGGATGGCCTGGCGCATCCGCGCCACCGCATCCGGCGCGTCCCCCTGCACGTCGTGGTCTTGTCATAGCGGTCGACAAGTCCGCCGTCGGGCCCGATGAGGTAAAGGCAGTTGGTCGGTTAAGTGTGGGCATCGAGGTGATGCGTGGAGCCCAACACGAGCCAGAGGTCGAGTTCCTTCGCCAGGCCGCGGATGGCAGTCGTTTCACAGCGGAGCAACTCCCAGTCGTAGCCGTCCAGCGATGGAAGATCGATGCCGGCGTAGCCGGAGAGCGAAGCTTCCGAGGTGTGCAGGAGATGCGCACCGGATTTCACCGCGCGCCGCATGGAGTCGCGGATGTGGCGGGCGTTTTCCGTGACGCTGGCGCTGACCGGGAACTGGCAGGTGGCCGCCCGAAGTCCTTTCGCGGGGCGCGGTGCCTCTGGCGGGAACAGACTGGCTTCCCGCGCTTCACCTGCCCGTATGACGCCGGCAGCGAAGCCCGCGAGCGCAGCGCTGCCGATGCCGAGAGCCGTGCGACGCGAGACCGCCGTGCGCTTTCCACCAAGGTCGCGATTCCTTGTCTGCATGGCTAGTCCGAGAGCTGATAGACGAGAGTTTCGTTCGTTTCAAGGGCGTGAACTTTGAGCGCCAGCCTTCCGGATTGAAGACAACCCATTCGGCGCAGCCCGGATCGAGTTCCAGCCCCAGCACGTTGGTCTCGGCATGGTGCCACACGACCTGAATGCAACGGCCCCATCACGCCTTGGCCATTCGAGGTACGCGCTGTGCCCTCGCGGCTGAGTCGCGCGGCATGATCGAAAACCACGCCTCACCCTCCGCCTCGGTCGCCAGGGCTCGGTATTGCGAGAAGATGGTCGCCGCGGAATTCCCAGCCTCCAAGGCCACCTGCGGGACGTTCTTGGTGGCGGCAGCGCGATAGGTACAGAATGAGTGGCGCAAGGAATTGTGGCGCCATGGGAGCAGTCCCGCAGCCTCGGCAGTGGCGTTTTGGGCGACGGAGATCTTTCGCGCCCGTTCCCGCCAGGTCTGACCGGTCGGCCACACCGGACCGCTCTCCTTGACCAGCGGCGACAGCCATTTGGCCAGGTTGTCGGTGATCGGCGCCAAGCGCGTGCCAGCGCACCGCGCTTTGCGGTGGGTGACTTTGATGGTCCGCTCGGCCAACCGGACGTCCCGCCAGTCCAAAGCGAGGATTTCGCTGGTGCGCAGCCCTGCGAAACCGCCGATGGCTAGGGAGGGCAGGAAGTCGGGTGTCGCGTGGGCGAGCAACTTGGCCATCTCGGCCGGCGTCCAAACCTCGATCGCCATCTCGTGTGGACCGTTGAACCGCTGAGTCTCCGCAACCGGGTTGGACCCGCGGGGGATGTAACCTCGGCTCTCGCAATGCGCGAACAGGCGCCACAGCACCTGGCGGGTGGCGTTCTTGGTGCTGCCCGCTCCTTTCAAGCCATCGAGATACCGCTGGCAGTGTGCCGTCGTCACGCTGGCCGGATGGACGGGAAAGGCTTTGGTGAAGGGGCCGATTCGGCAGCGCAGGTCGGTCAGGTAGGGCCCGCTTGCCTGGGCCTGCCGGCGCAGCTCGATCATTTCGGCGGCGGCCTCGGCGAGCGTGATCTGCGGCAGCGTAGTCGGATGCCGTTCCAGGTAGAACCGCGCGGCAGCGGACAGCAGGCTGCCGTTGCCCAGGACGCCGACGGCCTCCGCGTACCGAGCGCACGCCAGTTCTGGGGGGGCGCCCACGGCCCGCAGGAGTTCCAGACACCGGGCGAAGCTGGCGGCCTCCTGGCCAGACAGGGCTGCCGCAACGGCATCACCCTTCGCCAGCAATCCGGCAATCCGCCGCGCCTCCCTCTGGGCGGCTTGATGATCGGCGAAGCTCCGGAGCCTGCGGCGTCCGCCCGTGTAATCGCAGACCTCGAAGGTCGGGTACCGGTTGCCGTCCACGGCACGGGTGCGGCGGTAGATCTTCACCGCAGCATTGCCGACGCGGATCGTTTCGATCCGCCGTTTGCGGTGCTTCATGCCGCCAAACGTGGTCAAAACGTAGGCAGGCTTCAAGCGAATTGGCTGATAATTCCGATATATTTAGCGTTCTGGCTCGATTCGAATTGTGCCGCACAAACAATCCTCGATACTTGAGCGGAACTTCCATTAGGATTCTGGCCCTAAATCCTCATTTGGCTTCGATTTGACGCGGGTTTGCTTCACCTCCCGCTTTGTCCAAAATGTAGGCATGTTGATGTCGAGAGCATTCAGATACATTTATGTTGACAGCACATATTATAGCAGTATTATGTAGGCATGTTCATTGCCGAAGTCCGCTCCAAAGGCAAACAGGGCAAGTCCTACACCTCCATCCTCCTGCGCGAGTCTTTCCGCGTCGGCTCCGCCGTCAAATCCAAGACCCTCGCCGTCCTCACCCATCTACCAGCCCACGTCCTCGATGCCGTACGGCGTGCCCTCGCCCAACCTGCCGACTCATTGGCCCAACTGGCCGATACCTCCCAGGGCGCCCTGCGTCTGCGTCAGGGCCTCAGTTTCGGTGCCCTCTGGGCCGTTGACCAAGTGGCACAGAAACTGGGCATCATGAAAGCCCTCGGCGTCACCCGGGAAGCCCAGTTGAGCTACTGGCAGGTTCTAGCTCGCGTGCTCTGCCCCCGCACCTCCCTCTTGGCCATGGTCCGCTTGGCCACCCGCTGTGCCGCCCCCGCGCTCTTGGGCTGGCAGCGCGCTTTCACCGAAGACGATCTCTATGCCAACGGCGCCTGGCTGGAAGGCCGCCACGCCCTGATCGAACGGCGCCTCTGGCACGCTCGGCCTTCGCCCCCCAAGGATCAACTCTTCCTCTACGATGTGACCAGCAGCTACTTGGAGGGCGACGCCAATGCCTTGGCGGCTTGGGGCTATAATCGGGACCACAAGGCCGGCAAGAAGCAGATCGTCGTCGGATTGTTGACCGACAGTCAGGGAGAGGCGGTCTCGATTCAGGTTTATCCCGGCAACACCAGGGACCTCAAGACCTTCGACCGGCAAGTGCATACGATCAAAAAGGAGCTGGGCTGCCAGGGGGTTACCCTGGTGGGTGATCGGGGCATGATTCGCGCCGACCAGAAGGCGGCCGCGCAGAAGGCCCAGTTTCATTTCATCACCGCCTTGACCAAGCCGCAGATCGAAAAGCTCTTAGCGGAGAAGGTGCTCCAACTGGAGCTCTTCGACGAGCAGGTCCAGGAAGTGCTGGGCCAAGAGGGTCGGCGTTTTGTGTTGCGCCGCAACCCGGTTCGGCAAGCCGAACTGCAGCGGGCACGGGAGCACAAACAACAGGCGTTGGAAGTGGCCCTGCAGAAAGCCAACCGGTATCTGGATGAACACCCGCGCGCCCAAGTAGCCACCCAGCAGCGACAGTTAGCCGCCCGGCTGGAAACCCTCAACGTGGCCGAGTGGCTCAAATTGGAGGTCAGTGAACAACGGCTGCTCTTGACCCGCGACACTGCCGCGCTGGAGGCCACCGCGCAGTTGGACGGTTGCTATGTGGTCGAGACCGATCTCAAGAGGGCTCAGGCTGACGCGCAGACCATCCATGACCGGTACAAAGACCTGGCCCTGGTGGAGCGGGACTTCCGCACGCTCAAGACCGGGCACTTGGAGTTCCGACCGTGGTTTGTTTGCACCGAGGACAATACCCAAGCCCACGCATTGACAGCGATGCTGGCCCTCAAAGTACGCCGTCATTTGGAGCAAGCCTGGTGGTCGCTGGACGTGACGGTCGAGGAAGGCCTGCGCGAACTGGAGCAACTCGGCGTCATGGAACTGGTTCACCCGCAAAGCGCCAAGGTGGTAGCGCGCCAGGTGCCCGAACCTAGTGCTCGCCAGCAGCAACTGCTGGAGGCACTGAAGGTGGTGCTCCCCACGACGGTGCCGCAACCCAAGTCACCGTAGGCACGCGCAAGAAAATCAACCAAGTCCGCAAGACCCGCGTAATATAAGGCCCAAGTGACCATTCCGACCTCGAATCCTAATGGAAGTTCCGTTGAAGGGCATTGCGTTTGGCGTCGCACGGTTGGTATTCCGGTGCAGGCGTGGTTGAGCAATCAACTGGATTTTATTCTGCCGAGTTGCCCCTGGCTTGCGAAGATTTCGCCGCAGCAAACCATGGCGAAGGAAGCCTACATCGCGCCACTATACGTGCTCCTCGGGCGGGCAGCCGAGGAGCTTCCCCGCTTCCACGCTCCGGATCGGCGTTCGCAACAGACGTGCGTTGTCAAATTCGGTTCATCTAAGTCACCCTTGCTTGCCGAGGGCGTCGGTGTGTTTCGCGAGAGGTTAAGCACGGATGTGGATGCCCAAGGGCAACCTTCTCGACCGACCGGCTCCCTCACCGCCATTTTGAGGTCTGAGAGGACGAACGAATGGCCACGAAGAGGCACAGGAACATACAAGAAGGACTGCTTCTTCGCGTCTGTTTGCGCCGTTCTGCGGCGATGGCACAGGGGTAATCTGTCGTTCACGTCGATGCCCGATCAGTCCGGGCCGGGGGCGGGTGAACTCTGGCCGAGGGCGAGGCGGAAGCCGACGAAGTGAATGCCGTTCGAGGGCGACATCATGAAACGATTGCCCGAGCGGGCGAAATCGATCTCCTGGTTCCAGCCGCCGCCCCGGAAGACCTTGAACTTGCTGTTAGCGGGCCCGACGGGGTCGACCGTTGGGCTGGCGGGGTAGGGGGCAAACCAGTCGCGGCACCATTCCCAGACGTTGCCGTGCATGTCATGCAGCCCCCACGGGTTAGGGCTCTTCTGCCCGACCGGGTGGGTCTTGGCCTCGCTGTTCTCAGAAGTCCAGGCGAAGGCATCCGCCGCTTGCGCATCGTCGCCGAAACTGAACCGGTTTGTGGTTCCGGCCCGACAGGCATACTCCCATTCGGCCTCGGAGGGCAACCGGTACTCGTAACCGGCCGGCAAACGTCCGGCCTGCCGCTCCCGGGCGCTCAGGGCGACACAATAGGCCTCCGCCTCGAAGCAGGTCAGTTTCTCGACGGGGCAGTTCGAGTCGCCCGTGAAGTGGCTCGGGTTGTGGCCCATGAGCGCCGCGTATTCGGCCTGAGTCACCTCGTATTTCCCGATCCAAAAATCGCGCGTGAGGGTCACCGGATGCCGGATGCGGACGAAGGACCCCGCCTTGATCGACACCATGTTGGTCAGCGCCGTCAGTTCGAGGCGAGGCGGTTCGGGCGGCGGGGTCGAGGTTTGGGCGGGCGGAGCCGAGTTCTGCCGATGGCAGGCTGGCAGACTCAAACACGCCATCGCCACAAGGAGCACGCTGGCGGGAACTCGTTCGATACGCTTCGTCTTGGTCTTAGCTCGGCAGTTCATGGTTCGAAATCCACCTGCACCGTCGCCGCGCCAGGTTCGAGCGGCACGGTTTGTTCTTGGCCGTTGGGCCAGCGAACCCACAGCGCCACGGGATCGGCCTGCAGACCGAGCACTTGGGTCGAGGCGTCCTGCGACCAATAGCCCGAGCCCGCTTGCAGGAACCGGCCTGGACCTCGGCGTTCCCCGGCGTACACGACCCGCATCTGGGCGCCCACGGCGTCGGGGTTGGCGGGCGATCCACGGAGCGACACACGCAGGCCGGGCTTTCCCTCGCGATTCAGGTACAGTTTGGTTGGCCCGCCGTTCTGCGAAACGGCCAAGTCGAGCCGCCCGTCGTGGTTAAAATCCGCCAGCGCGGCACCCCTCTGTTCGCCCAGAATCCGGAGGCCGCTCCGGGAGACGCTCATGGGCTCGAACTGTCCTCCTCCGGTTCCGCGCAGCCACAAACCCAACCCGCCATCGTCGCGCGACAGGTCGGAGGCGGAGCCGAAGAAATTCTGCCCCAAGAAGAGGTCCTCGAGACCGTCGCCGTCGAAGTCTCCTACATTGACCGCAAACACCGGGGCGAGTTGGGCCTCCTGGGGAAGCGGAACGGGCTCGAACCGCGAGCCTCGATTCAGGAAGACGGCCGAGGCGAGGTAGGTTGCCTCCAGATGCGGGTTGTTCCGCTGGTTCTCCGGGAGCAGTTCGTCGACCGTGGCCTGGGCGAAAGACCGATGCGTGGGGAAGCGGCCGACCCATTCCGGCCAACCCCGGGCCAGCCAGGTCCGATCGCGTAGGGGCAGCCACTGGCCGTCGCTCTGCCAGGCCTCGATGAGTTCGAGGACGTTATCGCCATCCCAATCGTCGTAGACCACGCGCAGCGCGGTTGGCTGATAGAGTTCATAGATCGAATTGCGGCCCCAGTTGCCGCAAGCCAGGTCCGGTCTACCGTCGCCGTCGAAATCGCCCGCCGCGACGCTGGTCCACCATCCGGTCAGCTCGGCCAGGCCCCAGGGCTCAGTCGCCTCTTCGTAGCGGTCGCCGCGATCGAGGAACAGCCGAACCGGTCCCCATTCGGTCGCGAGGACCAGGTCGGCATCGCCATCGATGTCCACATCCACGAACGTCGCTCCGCTGACCAAACCGGCGGCTCGGAAAGCCTCGTTGATCCGGCCGCCGGGGGCCAGCTTGCCCTGCTCATTGAGCCAAATCGCCGAAGCGACCGGCGCGGGATAGCGGCCGGGCGCGGTGCGACCGCCCACGAACAGGTCCAAGTCGCCGTCGCTGTCCACATCGGCCAGCGCCATGGGTCCCAGACTGGCGTGGCCTGCGGGCCAGAACTGGGCGCTCGCCAGATTCGTGATGGGGGCGGCCAGGATCAGGCTGTCCCTCGGACGGGCGGATTCGTAGTTCGAGGTCGCGACCAGCAGGTAGCGGTTGCCGCGCCCGTCCGGCCAGTTCAGAATTGCCCCTTGGTCGCCGACGCTCGGCATCCCGCCGTCGGCGCCGCGGAAGGCGCGTCCTTGCTCGTTCAAAAAGACCGCCAGTCTCCCACCCCGGCCCGCCCCAATGAGCAAGTCCTCCCACCCGTCGCCGTTCAGGTCGCACCAGCTCACGCCCGGTCCCAAGCCGCTCAGGCGCCGGGGCAGCATCGGTTGGCGCGCCCAATCGTCGAAGGGCGCCTCGGTGTGGACGTGGCCGATCAGCGCGCTGAGGTCGGCGAAAAGCGGGGCCGGCGCCGGCCCAGGCGCAGCCGGTGCCGCCGCGGCGTGGGTCGGTTGGCGCACTTCATAGAGCCGATTGGCCTCGACGCCTGGGACGACGCTGCGGGCGCCGTTGCGCCAGCGGACCTCGAGTCTGAGCGGCGCACTGGAATCAGTGGGCGCCGCGAAGACACGCAGGGCTTGGTCGCTCGATGCATAGCGGCCGCCGCAGATCATCTCTTGGGATTGGGTGAGCGTCGGGGTGGATAGGCTGACGCGGGCGCCGATGCCTTGGGTGTTGGGTGGCAGGCCTTGCAGTCGCACGGCGATTCGGGCTGCCGGAGTGTCGTTACGGTAGACGGCGGCGACCGCGTTGAGGTGGTTCACCACCACGTCCAGGTCGCCGTCGTTGTCCAGGTCGCCCAGGGCCGCGCCGTTGGCGATCCCGACGCGGTCGAATCCCCATGAACTGGCGAGCTCGAAGGTGCCATCGCCACGATTGCGGTAGGCGAGGCTCGCGGTGGGCCAGGCGGGATGGAGTTGGCGAGCGCGTTGGCGCTGCTCGAGGGTCATTTGGCGCAGCCGCATCGGCATCTGATCGTGGCTGTCCTGGTCCATGACATCCATGCCGAACCCGGTGGTGACCAGGAGGTCTTCGTAGCCGTCGAGGTCGACATCCAGGAACATGGGGCACCACGACCAACCGGTGGCGGCCACGCCCGCCAGCAAGGCCACCTCGGCGTACGAGCCATCCTCGCGCCCCAGGAAGAGGGTGTTGCGATTATAGCGCGGCTGCGCCTCGCTGCGCTCGCATTCCCTCAGGTCCGGCCGATCGCGCACCAACTGCGTCATGCGCTTGAGATGCTCGCGGGCGAGCATGTCGAGCACCAAGAGGTCGTCCCGACCGTCGCGGTTCACGTCTGCGAAATCCAGGCCCATCGACGAGCGGCTGGTGTGCCGGAGTTTCCAACCCGGCAGGGCGGTGAAGGTCCCACGACCGGTGTTGATCCATAGCCGGTCGGGCGAAGCGTTGTCGTTACAGACATAGAAGTCCGGCGCGCCGTCGCCATTGAGGTCGCGGAACATCACCGAGAGTCCCCAATCGCGATACGGCCCCGCGGGCTGGCCGGTCTCGTCCGCAAACAGGCCGGGCGCAAACAGGATGGGGGCGAACCGGCCCTGGCCGTCGTTTCGGTAGAACCCGTCGTATTCGGGAAGCTCGCGGACGCTCCCATCCGGCAGCGCCTCGAAGCGGTCCTTCCACCTCGGCAATTGGGTGGATTCGCCGTTGACCTTCGTCACCACCCACTGATCTCCCCGTTTCGCCAACGCGAACTTGATCGTGCGATCCCACAGGAGCATCGCGTCGTTGTAGTGGGTGCAGTAGAGGTCCAGGTCGCCGTCGCCATCGATGTCCGCCAGGGCCAAGGACGTGGCGGACGCGGTCCGCGACAGGCCGGCCTCGACACGCTCGGCCAACCGGCCTTGCCCGTCGTTGAGAAACAGGCGCGTGCCCGTCCCGATGCCGTTGACCAGCAAGTCCAGGGTGCCGTTCCCGTCCACGTCGGCGAACGTGGCGCCCGTCGAGAGTTGGCCGGCGCAGGCGGCTTCGCCGGGCGCAACCTCGGCAAAGCGCCAGTTCCCGAGATTGCGGTAGAGCCGGTTGGGCCCCTGGAGACCACAGAAGTAGAGGTCCTGCCAGCCGTCGCCATCGAGGTCGCCCACGGCGACTCCCGATCCATTGTGGGCGACGACGTTGGTCAGGTACGCATCGCCTTGCAGGACGTTCGTGAAGGCGATGCCCGTGCGCTCGGGATCCACCAGGCTGAAACCCGGTCTCCCACCCGAGGCCGGTCGCAGCGCCTCGATGCGGAGTCCCTCGCTCGCGGAGTCGCCTGCCGCTGTCGTGGTCCAGTTGGCTAGCGCCAGAGCGACCAGCAGCCAACCGGTCCGCATCACGGCGCCAAGCAGGTCTCGACCTCGGTTGCGGGTGAAGGTCTGGGTCATGGCGAGCAGGTGACAACGCGGCCGGGGGAAACTCCTTCTCCGTTAGGGGTAGGGCTTATCCGAAGGGGCACGCCGATCGGGAGGCCGATACGTGGCCGGCCTAGACGGTCCGGAGGGTGCGGCTTGGGTGTCGGTCTCCAGGACCGCTCGAGCCAGGTCCGCCTCGGAGATCCGGATCGGTCCCAGGGCCAACTCGGGCGCGTTGAAGTTGTCGAGGCAAGTGTCATAGTAGGTGGGGTCCTCCTGAGGGAGGAGCAGGGGCTTCGAGAAACGGCCGGCCGCATCGACATGGGCGATCAGGAGGCGCGCGAAGACGCCATCGAGGCCGCGGCTGCAGAAGAGCAGCCACCGTCCGTTGCTCGACCAGCAATGCCAGGTCTCGGCGTGACGGCTGTTGATCGGCAAGGGCTCGATGGCGCGGCGGTCCAGATGCAGAAGGAACAAATCGCTGTCCGATCGAAAGAGGGGGAAACTGCCGAACTCGGTGGCCGTGAACACGAGGTAAGCACCACCGGGCGACACCCGCGGTTGATGGGCGCTGAGGCGGTGTTCGCTGCCGGAGATGAGTGTCTCCGGCTTGCCCCACTCGTTCCGGTCCGGATCATAGGGAATGCGGAGGAGGTCGTAGCGGAGACTGCCCACCTGCTCGAACGGCACCTTGGGACCGCTGCAGTAATAGAGGTGCCGGCCGTCCGGCCCCCAGCAGGGCCAGTTCTCGTTGTGATCGGACGTAGCGATGGCGGCAGGTTTCTCGATGGTGCGCTCCTCGACATGCAACAGGCCGAGGTCCGAGTGGGCATCGAAGATGTCGCGGTTGGCCGGGCCTGCGACATGGAAGAACTGCGTGATCTCATTGGCCGCGAAGGCGATGACCTTCCCGTTCGGATGCCAGGCCAGGTAGCCTAGCTTCTTGTCTACCCGCGAGATGCGCTCACCGTCGATCAGCAGGGTGGGCGTACCGAACTTGCCGCGGAAACTCATGGCGAACCGGTCCGAGGCGCCCTGGTAAGGCGTGTGACAATTGACGCAGCCGCCCCCGATCGACTCGTTGCGCAGGATCGGCCGCTCCTCGAAGGTCTCGAGGTGGCGCTGGTAAATCCCCAGGCGTTTGTAGGTCGAATACAGTGGCTGGAGCCGCCGGTAAACCACATACGGATCGATCGCCTCCTCGGCGACCCGGGTCTCGAATGGGGCATAGGCAATCCACTCACCCGCCGGCTGGCGGGCAGCGAGGTCCCACCGCAGCGTGCCTCCCCGGTTGGCGGCCAACAGTCGCTTCCACTCGGGCAGAGGGAACCGGACCTGCGGGCGCGATTGCCGGATCTCGAGGGGTCGGCCCCGGGAACCGCTCAGGCTCAACTGATACTCGGTGCCCGGTTCCTGAATGCTCAGGTTCAGCGGCGCCAGGTTCGGAGGGATGACCGCGCCGACGTAATCCGGCGCCACTCGCGGCAGCCGCGGCGCTTCGGCCGCCGGCCGGGCTCCAGAGACATCGGGCTGCGACGTCTGGGCTGCGGGGGAGGCCGGTTCAGCCCACGGGCCGGCGGCGCACCGGACTGCGGCCAGGAGCAGCCATCCGCACCCAAGCGAGCGCCACTCGGCACTCGGACTCCGCGCCCCACGGTCGCCCGTTGGGCAGTTTCGGCTCAGGCTCGCGAGCGGATGGGCTTGGGGACTACTCACGAGCTTGCGGGGTTTCCGGGGCCGGGGCGACGCTGGCCGGCTCCGGCGGGGCAAAGAAGTAGAAGAACCAATACGTATTGCCGAATTCGCGTTGGGCCTGGGGACGCACTTGTTCGAGCGACCCGGCGGCACGCTGCATCAGCTCGTGGAAACCCTGGAAGCGGGCGAGGACGTCGTGCGGCACTCGCGGCGCCAGCGCGTCCAGGGAGATGCCCGGATAGAGACTCCGGTGGAGCACGACCGCTTCAGCATGATGGCGCGGCAGAGGGTCTTGGTTCCCAGGGCGAGTCGTGGCCAAAGTCCGCACAGCGTAGAGCAATCGCCGCGTCACCAGTTGATGTGCCATCAAGAACTCGAAAGCCATCCGGTTCTCCGGATTTGCCTCGAGCGCCTGCCGCAGCAACCGCTCCGTGGTGAGCCCGGCCGCGATTCGGTCGCGGGTGACGAGATTCGTGCCAATGCGGAGAAGGGTCGGGTCGGCCATGGCGGGTGTGTGGGTGGCGAGCGCTGCGCGAACTCGGGCGACCCAGGGCTGGCGTTCGGGATAGGCGTCAAGCCGGTTGAGGAAGATCCGGGCCGCATTGGTCAAGCCTTTGACCAGGTGGAGTCGGACCAAGGTGCGGAGCGCCGGAGCGTTTTCCCCTTCCATCTCGAGCGAGTCGAAGGCTAACCGTTCAGCCCCGTTCGCGTAGCCGAGCTGCAGGAGGGCTTCGGCGAAGTGTGCTGAGCCGGCGTAGTCCTTCAGATCGCTCGTTGAAAGCAGCTCGGGGCCAGGGGAGCGAAACCACGAGAACTGCTCCTCCGGCAGTCGCCCCGTTTCGAAAAGCGCCCTGGCGGCTACTAGGCGCACGGTGGCAGTGGCCAGCGGATTGCCTGCCAAACCTTGCAGTAGCGCCGGCCAGTCCTCTCTTTCCAGCGAACGTTGCACCGGTAGGGGAAGTCCCCACGACCCCTCGGCAGCATCGGCCGCGTCACCGGTGGCGGCGGCGAGGAAGGCAGCGGCCACCGCGAACCAAACCGCGTGCCTACCGGAGAGGCAAGCCCCGGGCCATGAGCGGGAGGCCAATCGCTGCCCTGGGTTCGTCATGGCACGCTTGCCTTCGCCACGCCGCCGCGACCCGGACTTACGAGGGCATGCAAACGCATCGGTCATGGGCTAGCGGGCGGATGCTCGTCCGTCAATGGGAATCTGTGGTCAGCCGGCGGCAACCTTGGACGATGCGGTTCGCACTGAGGGAGATCGAGAAGAGATCGAGCGGCACTTGCCATCACGCCATAACCACGCCAAACTTTCGCCGTGACAACACTTGTGCAACTGGATGGGTCCAACCGAATCGTCCTGCCCCTCGAACTGCGGCGGGCGGCGGGCGTGCCGCGCGGGCAGAAACTCAAAGCCTCAGCCACTCCGGGCCGGATCGTGCTCGAGATGGAGCCAGTGGCGCAGGGCAAGGTCGTCAAGCGTGGCAAGCTGAAGGTGTGGAGCGGCAGGGTGCCGGTCACGCCTCTGGCGGAGGCCGTCGAAGCCCAGCGGCGAGGTGTCATGGGCGGCGGCATCTACGATTCGCTGGACGCGACCTTTGCCCGTCGCATGGGGGCCCGGCGCATCGTCACGCGGAATCCTTCGCACTTCGCCCACGCCGCGCCGGACTTGGAAATCCTCACGCCCTAGTTCCCAGACTCGGGGCTCGAATCTTCCGACACGCTTGGGGGACCCTTCGATCTACCCTCGCGGGTCGATCGAACCTGGCATCGCCCTTGCCGGCGCTTTGCCCACCGTGCTAGGTTGCGCGCGTTCCAAACCTGAAGAACTTGAATGACGCGCCCGATCCTCCTTCCCTTGGCGCTGCTGTTCGCGATGCAACTTGCGTCAGCGGCCGAACCCGGTGCGAGCCCGGCGCGACTGCCTGACGCGTCTGCGTCTCCCCGTGCCGGCGCAGCGGACGCGGGCGGCCCAGCGCTCAAAGAAGTCGTCGTAGTCTTCAAGACCCACTTCGACATTGGCTTCACGGACCTGGCGCGCAACGTCGTGAATCGGTACCGCACGACGATGATCGACCAGGCGCTGGAGGTTTGCGATGCCTCAACCCAGATGCCGCCGGAACAGCGCTTCGTGTGGACCCTGGCCGGCTGGCCGATGGCCCAAGCGCTCTGGCCCGGACAGACATCGGAACGGCGGGAGCAGATCGAGCAAGCGGTGCGCGCCGGCCGGTTGGTCTGGCACGCGCTGCCGGGTTCGTTGCACACCGAGTCCCTCGACCTGGAGGACCTGGTTCGCGGGCTGGGATTTTCTTCCGGGCTGTCACGGTCGTTCGATCTTCCGTTGCCGCGCGATGCGAAGATGACCGATGTGCCGGCGCACACCTGGCTGGTGCCCACGCTGTTGAAGCACGCCGGCGTGGATTTTCTGCACCTTGGCTGCAACGCAGCCTGTTCTTCGCCTGAGGTGCCCATGCTGTTCTGGTGGGCAGGGCCGGACGGTTCGCGGCTGCTGACGATGTACTCGGCGGCGGCCTACGGCACCGGACTGCATCCGCCCAAAGACTGGCCGCACGAAACCTGGCTCGCGTTGATTCACACAGGCGACAACCACGGGCCACCTACACCCGACGAGGTCAAAGCCCTGCTGGATCAGGCCCGGCGTGAATTGCCGGGGGTCAACGTGCGCCTGGGGCGGTTGTCCGATTTCAGCGACGCAATTCTGCGGGAAAAGCCGGACCTGCCGGTGGTCCGCGCCGACATGCCGGACACCTGGATTCACGGCATCATGTCGGCGCCGATCGAGACGAAGCTGGCGCGCAACCTCCGTCCGCGGATCGGCGCCTTGGAGGCGCTCGACACGCTGCTGCGCGGCTGGGGTGTTGGCGGGAACATGGACCACAAAACGATCTCGGCGGCCTACGAGCAAAGCCTGCTGTATGGCGAGCATACCTGGGGTTTCGACCTCAAGCCCTTTGGCTACCGCTATGGCGAGGAGTGGCGGCAAGCGCGCGCCCGCGGGCATTATGCCAGATTGGAGGAGTCCTGGGAGGAGCACAGCGATTACATTCGCACTGCGGAGCAGCACGTCCGACCGGCGTTGGAAAGCCGCCTCCAAGACCTGGCCCGCGCGGTGAATGTGGCCGGCCCAAGGATCGTGGTGTTCAACCCGCTGCCGTGGAAACGGCACGGCGTCGTGTCCGTGCTCCTGGCAGCCGGGGGAACCACCGCGCTGAAGGACGTCGCCGGCGGCAAGATCGTTCCCGCCTTCCACGACGGACAGGCGCTGCGCTTCGTCGCCCGGGATCTGCCGCCGCTGGGTTATCGCACTTTTGTCCCGGCGACCGCGCGCCCGACGGCGGGCGATCTACGGGCCGACCCAAGCGCCGGCACGCTGGAAAACGCCTTCTTCAAAGCCACCCTGGATTCTCGGCGGGGGACGATTGCCTCCCTGCTGGACAAGAAATCGGGCCGCGAACTGGTTGAGCCTGGGAGCGGGTCGGGCCTAGGGCAGTACCTGTACGAGCGGTTCGACAGCGATCAGGTTCAGGCTTTCCTCGATGCCTACCTGAAGCTCCACGCCAGTTGGGCCATCAAGGACAAGGGCAAGACCAATCTGCCGCCGGCCAGCGAGTACCCGCACGTGGCGGCCTCGCCGGCCAACTTCACCTGCGCGGTGGAACGCAACGCCGTAGCCGTCTCGGCGACGCTGGCGGCGGCTCCCGGCGCTGCTGTGCCGCACGCGGTTCAAACCCGGGTGGTGCTTTACCGGGGATTGCCCTTTGTAGACGTGGAATGGACGGTCGCGGACAAACCGCCCGAGGTTTGGCCGGAAGCGGGCTGGCTTTGTTTTCCGCTGGGCGTGGAGCAGCCGCGGTTTCGGCTCGGCCGGGTCGGCTCGATCGTCGATCCTGCGACCGACGTGATCCGTGGCGCCAACCACCACAATTTTTGTCTAAGCAGCGGCCTGACTGTGACGGGGCGGGACGGCGCGGGGGTGGGCCTGTGCGCGCTGGACACACCGCTGGTGAGCCTCGAACAGCCCGGCATCTGGAGCTATTCGCGGCGGTTCGTGGCCCGAAAACCCATGGTGTTCTTCAACCTGTTCAACAACCAGTACAACACCAATTTCCGCATTTGGCAGGGCGGGTCCTGGTCGTCGCGGGTGCGCCTGTGGGCGGTCCACGCTCACGCTGCCGACGATGAGTCCGCGTTGATCACGCCGGCCTGGGAGGCGCGCAGCCCGTGTCTGGCCGTGGCGGTTGACGCCGCCGCCGGCGGGTTGCCCACGTCGCAACCCGGGCTGGAACTCTCGCGCCGGGGCGTGCTGGTGACGGCCTTCGGCCCCAACCCGGATGGCGCGGGCGTCGTGCTGCGGCTATGGGAACAGGCCGGCAGGTCCGAATCCTGCCGCGTGCGACTGCCTCAAGGGCTGCGGGTTGCCCGCGCGCAACCCTGTGATCTGCGAGGCCAGTCGGCCGGCGAATCCATAATCCTCCGCCAAGGCCGCTTGGACATTCCGCTGGCGCCTTTTGCGCCTGTGAGCCTCATCCTGAGATGAAGTCTCCTGTCAGGAAGTGTCGGAAGACAAACTCGAAGACCGACGGATGCACACTTCTGAGAGCCATCGATGCTCGCGCTGCGGCGCGACGATCCCGGCCCAATCGGCGGATCGACTCTGCCCCGCTTGTCTCATGTCGGGCGCCCTGGACTCGAGCGGAACGCAGGCGGATACCATCGCCCTCAGGGCCGCTCCGGAGGTATCAAAGCCGGGCCGCGGGCACGCGGAGTTCCCCTGCGAATTCGGGGGCTACCGCCTGGTGGGGTTGCTGGGGCGCGGGGGAATGGGCGCGGTGTACGAGGCTGAGCAGGTGGCCACCGACCGTCGCGTCGCCCTGAAAATGCTCGGGCAACAACTCGATTCGCCCGACATGCGGCAGCGGTTTCTCCGGGAAGGCCGCCTGGCCGCGGGCGTCAATCATCCGAACAGTCTCTACGTCTTCGGTTCCGAGGAGATCGAAGGCATTCCGCTGATCACCATGGAGATCGCCGGGAGCGGCACGCTCAAGGACAAGCTCAAGAAGCGTGGTCCACTTCCGGCTACCGAGGCGGTGGATGCCATCCTCGACGCGGTTGCCGGCCTGGAAGCTGCCTTTGAGGGCGGGGTGCTGCATCGCGACATCAAGCCGTCCAACTGTTTCGTCAGCCCGGATGGGTCGGTGAAGATCGGCGATTTCGGCCTGTCGGTGTCCACGTTGGCCAAGGACGACTCCTTGGTTACGGCCACCGGCGTCATCGTGGGGACTCCGGCCTACGCCTCGCCGGAGCAACTTCGCGGAGACGAGTTGGACGTCCGGGCGGACATCTATTCGGTGGGGGCAACGCTCTTTACGCTGCTGACCAACCGGGCGCCTTTCGAGGGGGACAACGCGGTTCAGGTCGTCGCCAACGCCGTCAACAAGAAGCCGAGACCTCTGGCTGAACTGCGCGAGGAGGTTCCGCCTGGCCTCGACCGGATCATCGCCCGATGTCTCGCCAAGGAACCCGAAGCTCGCTACGCCGATTACGCGACCCTGCGCTAGGCCCTGTTGCCCTTCAGCTCCAGGGAACCGGAACCCGCGTCCATGAAGGTTCGGGCATTGGCCGGCTGGATCGATTATCTGGCGGCCTTGGCGATCCCGTATGTGGTCATCATGCTCTCGGTCGGCGGTGCGCAGTTTCATCTTCAGCCGTTGGTGGATCGCACACTTTACTCGGCGCGCTACTACTTTCTCTTTCTCGCCCTGGGATTTCTGTACTTCGGTATCGCCGAAGGCTTCTGGGGAGGCGGTTTGGGCAAACGGCTGCTGGGGCTGTCTGTGGTCGGCACGGACGGGCGGCTTCCAGGCCTCGGACGGGCGCTGCTCAGGCTGTTCATTCCCATCGGCTGCATCGAAGTCGTCCGCGTCCCCTTCCTACTGACCACGATCTCGATCTCGGACGTGAACGCCATGACGAGCGCGCAGGTGTGGCTTTACGTCGGCGCCAGCAATGTCTGCCCGTGGCTGGCCGTTTTGCTGGCATGGGGAGCGCGACGCGAGAATGGCTTTGCCACGGTTTGGGACCGGATCAGCGGAACCAGGGTCGTGGTTCAACTGAAAGGCACACTGCGAGCGCCGCTCGAGCCAGCCGCTCCATTCAGTGTGCCACTCGATGATGTGCCCTCGATGGGTCCCTATCAGGTCGTCAGCCAGTTGGTCCCGGGAAAGTGGATGGTTGCTTTCGATGCGCTGCTGCGTCGTCCAGTGTGGCTGATCAGACCCAGCAAGGCTGCGCTTTCAGTCGCTCGGAAGAACGTGTCGCGGATCGGCCGGTTGCGTTGGTTGCAGACGATTGAAGCCGACGGAACTGGCTGGAACGCGTTCGAAGCGACTCCCGGCACCCCATTCTTGAGTCTGGTCAAAGATGGCCAGCGCGTGCCTTGGAAAAGGCTGCGCCAGTGGCTGCATGACCTGGCCGCGGAATTGTGGGCCGCGAGGGGCGACCAGACCCTGCCGGCCGAATTAAGTCTCGATCATATCTGGATCGCCCGACAGGGCCACGCCGTCCTGCTCGACCATCCCTGGCCGGAAGGGGCGCCCCATGCCGAACGCATTCGGGTGAGTGATCTTGCCGGGCAACAACGATTCCTGAGCGCCGTCGCCGCCTACGCCGAGTTCACGACGCTTCCCCTCCATGCACGACCGGTGTTGCAGAATCTCGGGGCTGGGAAGTTCGAGAAACTAAGCTTCCTGGCGGGCCACCTGCGCGGACTGCTCGACAAACCGGTTGAGGTCACCCGGCAGATCCGCGCGGGATCCATGCTCCTACTCCCTGTCTATCTCTGGATCATGGTCTTTGTCGGTTACGAGTACGAGCGCCGAGGCGGAGGTCCCGAGACCATCTGGTCCTCAGAGATGGGGACGGCCCTGGCCACGGCGCTGGCGGTCCTGGGTGTTATCGCAGCCGTTCAACTGCTGGAACTCCCGTTCCGCAGCACCGCCAGTTACGCCATTTTCAGGTTGGCCGTGGTCGACTCCAAAGGAGAGCGGGCCTCAGCAATCCACCTGTTGGGCCGTTGGGCCATCATGTGGCTTCCGCTGCTGCTGCTCAATGCGCTGGTGCTGATACTGGTTCAGCAGTCACCAGACGTTGCCTTCTTCTCCGGCCTGGGTTTGCTGCTCCTATGGATTGTCCCCTGGGTCGCTTTCGGCCTCTTTGCCGGCTGTGGCCAACCGCAACCGCCGGCCGTCAGCCTGGAAGACGCGGCAGTGCAGGGGAACGTCGCGGCCATCCGGCAACACGTTGCCGCCGGGTCGAACCTGGACGCGCGCAATCCCCAGTCCAGCGCCACTCCACTGATCGTGGCTGCCGCGTTTGGACAGACGGCCGCCGCCAAAGCCTTGATCCAGGGCGGAGCTAACTTGAATTTGGGGGACAAGGATGGCGGCACAGCGCTTCACGCCGCCGCTTTCCTCTGTCATCCAGAGATTGTCCAGGCATTGCTAGAGGCGGGGGCGGACAAGGCGGCGCGGAACAACGCCGGCGCCACCGCCTTGGAGTCTGTCGAAGCCCCGTTTGAACTGGTCGTGGGCATCTACGACCTGCTGGGCCAGGTGCTCGGGCCCGCCGGGCTGACTCTGGACTACGACCGCATCAAGGCCGAGCGCCCGCGAATCGCTCGACTTTTGAAAGGAGAACAACCATGAAGGAGACGATGAACCAACGCTTCGGACGACGCGAGTTTCTGGCTAGGGCAACCCAGGCAGCCGCCACGGTGGCTCTTTGCCGTGGCACGAACTCCGCCGCCGCGGGCGCAGAAACGCTTGGGCCATCGTCCGGCGCAATCCCAACCCGCACGTTCGGCAAGACCGGCTTGAGACTCCCGATCCTCGGCTACGGCGGCGCGGGTCTGCCCAAGGTTTGGGGCAATCCCCTCTCGTACGAGGACCGGGTGAAACTGGTGCGTTACGCCTACGACCGGGGCATCCGCTACTTCGACACCGCAGGCAACTACATGGAGAGCCAGGCGATCTTGGGCGAGGGCCTGAAGGGTGTCCGGGACAAGGTCTGCCTGAACACGAAAGTCGAGACGACGGCGCCGGGCGAAGTCCGCCAGGCGGTCGAGCGTTCGCTCCAAGAACTCCAGACGGATTTCCTGGATTCGGTGCAGATTCACGGCACGCTAGGCCTCGAGCAAATGAGCGTCAGCCAGGCGATGAAGATCCATCGCGGAACTGGCCAAGCTGCGCGACGAACGCACCATCCGCTTCCTGGGGTTTTCGGCGCATTCCTATTTCGACAAGGCGCTGGCGCTGGCGGATTCGGGCGGCTTTGACCAGTGCATGTTGACTTACGGCTACATCCCGCGCGGCTACAACCAGGTGCATCCGGCGCGGATGCTGGCGCTGCGCGACGCTTGCCTCGCCAAAGCCCACGCGCGCGGCATGGGCATCATCGCCATGAAGGTCATCGCGGCGGGCATGCTGGGCGCCTGGGCGGAGTACATCGTGCCGGGCTTTGACAAGGCGCGTCTCCGGCAACTACCCGCCGCCGCCATCCGGCATGTCTTGCAGGACGAGCGGATTCATGTGCTGACGATTGGGATGCGGCTGAAGGCGGAGCTTGACGCGAACCTCGAAACCCTGGCCGGCAGTGCGACTTACACCGCCGACGACCGGGCGTTGCTGGCCGAGTTTAGTGCCAGGGCGTACCAGGGCGACGCGATCCAGCGAATGAAAATCGAATGAAGTGATTGTGTATCAAACGATAAGGTTTGCCATGTTGCTTCCCGTTAACACCGCCGACACCATGCGCAGATTGCGGCACCAGGGGCGTCCCCCCGTAGCGCAGACATTCTTGTCTGCCGTGTATCGCCGACAGTCTGGAAATCGGCGTCTGGCACACCGTCAAGCTGACCCTGCTCGGCCGCATTGACCAGAACCCCCTGCCCAAGGAGTATCATCCCGCGACATCATGAAAACAATCACCAGACCGCTCAACCGACGCGAGTTCTTGAGAAGGGCCGCGCAGACAACCACGATGATGGCGGCCTCCACGGGCATCGCCTCGGTGGCAGCACCACTCTCGGCCCGAGCGGGTGAAGCGGGGCTTCGACGTGGCTCCAGGATTTCGTACTTTTATGACGGTGAGATCCACGTCGGCGAGGTCGGCCAACCGGAAGGCAAGCCGCTCACCACGGGCCACACGGACTTCAAGCCATCCTGGTCTAAGACCGGCAACCACCTGGTCTGTTTCCGCCGGCTCAAGGACCATCCCGTCGTCGTCAACTGGAGGACGGCGATCTTCATCATCGACGCTGACGGCACGGGCTTTCACCAACTGACCGACGGCACGCACACGGATTTCAATCCGACCTGGACGCGGGACGGCATGAACACCCCCATCTGGAATCGGAAGAACGACCGCACGGGTGGGTTCTTCGTCATGCAGAGCAAGGTGGGGGGTAAACCCGGCGAAGAGGTCGCGGTCACCGACGAGCGTTTTCATAATTGGGCCCACTCAGGCCTCACCGACGGCCGGATTCTCGTGAATGCCGCTCACCCGACGCTGGGGTGGGGTGTGTTCCTGATCGCACGCCAGGCCGACGGCAAACCCCGCTACGAACGGATTCAGTGGGAGCTGGCAGCCAAGGGGCAAATGCACCGGGCCAGCATCTCTCCCAGCGAGAAGAAGATTTGCTTCGAGTACCTCGCCGGAGCCCAATTCACCGAACCGGGCCACACGCTCTACCTTGGGGATTTCGACGCGCAGAAGCGCACGATCACCAACCTCAGGCCGTTTGCCAACGAGGCTGGGAGGATGATGTGGTATGCCTACCCACGCTGGATCGATGACGAGGCGGCCATCGTATACCATTCCGGCGAATCCGGGCAGAACCAACTCTACGTTTACCGGCTGGAAGACGGCTCGACCCGGCGCGTGTCCAGTAACCCGCGCGCTGACTACCGCTATCCGCACGGGGAAGCGGCTCCGTGTTGAAACGCTCGATGACCCATGAAGACCAACTACACTGTCGCACGCCGAAAATCCCTGAAAAGGGCAGCCCAGGCAGCCGCTACGGTGTCTCTTTGCCGGGGCACGACCTCTGCCGCCACGGTCGCTGAAGCGCCTGGGCGGAGTCCATCGTGCTGGGCTTTGACCAGAAAAGTTGAACCGCGAACTACCCGCCCGGCATCGCCCGATGCCGGTTCACGGCCACCGCCGCATCTGTGCGCGCATTCACGATGGTGCCGCGGCGGACCAGTTCCTCCGCCGTGACTACCGCCCGAGTTGGGAATTGTGGCAAACCTTGGGAAGGGGTTTGTGAACAGGATTGGCGCCCCCATGATGACCACCGGCATGCTGAGCCGATTGCTGCCTGAGCGGCGCCCACCTGTAGCGCAGACATTCTTGTCGGCAGAGCCTCCGGTTGACGGACGGGTGTGCGGAGTGGGGAATCCGCGATCCAGCAGACTAGAAGTCTGCGTTACGCTCACGCCGGCGAGAAACGCGGACTGGCAAGCGTTTTCCAAAGGCCGGTTGCCGCCACGGTATTCTTGCTTTTGCTGGCGGCACCTACCATGGCTGGTACCGGCGCCTGGACCTGCAAGGCCGAGCCTTTTCGGCCGAGTACGACCGCGAGCCGGTGCTGGATCGACCGCGCGTCCGTCAACGCCTATGTGCCGCAACAACCGCGATGGAATGGCGTCGTGGAAGTCCGCCCTCCAGGGGGTAGGTGGGGGGTGCCGATGGAGGGGCGAGCTCTGCGAGCCCGGGACTGGCGGTTGCAGCCGTTGGCCGCGGAATGGGGACGGCGATTGCGAACCGCGACCTGGGCGTCGTGGAACTCCGCCCTCCAGGGGTAGGTGGGTGGTGCCGATGGAGGGGCGAGCTCTGCGAGCCCGGGACTGGCGGTTGCAGCCGTTGGCCGCGGAATGGGGAGGGCGATTGCGAACCGCGACCTGGGCGTCGTGGAACTCCGCCCTCCAGGGGTAGGTGGGTGGTGCCGATGGAGGGGCGAGCTCTGCGAGCCCGGGACTGGCGGTTGCAGCCGCAGGCCGCGGAATGGGGAGGGCGATTGCGAACCGCGACCTGGGCGTCGTGGAACTCCGCCCTCCAGGGGGGTAGAGGGTGCCGATGGAGGGGCGAGCTCTGCGAGCCCGGGACTGGCGGTTGCAGCCGCAGGTCGCGGAATGGGGAGGGCGATTGC